>Ga0310810_10000389_pt1 | contig 45641 bp, 31 predicted proteins | sample NCmetagenome_FD_207641 | JGI IMG/M metagenome (GOLD analysis project Ga0310810, IMG submission 207641) | Soil microbial communities from experimental microcosm in Duke University, North Carolina, United States - NC | ecosystem: Engineered > Artificial ecosystem > Soil microcosm > Unclassified ...
CACCTATGACGTGGCCGTCGCCACCGTGCGCAAGGCGATGGGGCTTCCCGACGACCTGAAGCCGGCCGGCGAGATCGTCTACCCGGCGAAGTGACCCTGGCGGAAGCGCACGATGACGCCGGTGTCCGCCGGATAGGGCGAGGATCGCGCGGGATTTTCCATCGCTCCTTTCCGGTAACTTCTGCCAGAGTCGCGTGTCCACCTGCCAGTCATGAAGTTCGCCCGGCCCCTGTTCATCATTCTCGCGGTCATCGCCGCCGTCGGTGTGCTGGCGGTGGGACTGGCGCTGACCCCGGCCATCCAGCGCCGGATTCTCCTGCGAGCCGTCGCATCCACGCCGGGCCTGAAGGTCCGGGTCGACGAGGTGGCGGCCGGTTTCTCGGCGGTCCGGCTGCGCCAGGTCGAAGTCCAGCGCGGCGAGTTGCATGTCAAGGTCGACCGGCTCGATGCGGACTACTCCCTTTGGCGGCTGGTGATCGGGCGGCGACTCCAAGTGAGGCGCCTCGAGGTGGCCGGACTGGTGGTGGACGCCCGGCGCATCGCCGCTTCCGGCAACCAGGCGGCGGCAGCCGCGGCCGGCACGCCGGTGGTCGCCCCGGGCCTGCTCGCGCATTTCCAACTGCCGGTCGCCATTGAGCTCGACGGCATCCATGTGGCGGGTCGGCTGCTGGTGCCGGCCGCCGCCGGGCAACCCGCACTCGAGAACGATTTCAACCTCACCGGCGGCGGCATCGCCCCCGGCCAGGAGGGGACGCTGCAACTCGCGGCGGAACTCCGGAACCCGGCGGCCGGCGCCCACGTCGCGGCCCTTAACACCAAGATCAGCCTCCGGGTCCACCAGACCACCGAGCGCACCTTCGACCACATCGGGTTGGCGGCCGTGGCGGACGCCGAGGGGGAGAATTTTTCCGACCAGAACCAGCTCAAGATCACCGCCGACCTGGCGCGCACCGCGGCCGGCGAGACCTACACCTGTCGCATCGATACGCTGCTGCACGGCGAGGCCGGTCAGGTGCTGTCCGTGAACGCGGCGCTGCCCGCCGGGGCGCACGCCTTCGCCGGCGACTGGACGCTGAAGGTGAGTTCCAGCCAGTTGGAGCCGTTTGCCCTTGGCGGCTTGTTGCCGGACTTCAATGTCCACGGCGCCGGCCGCTTCACGCTCGACCCGACGGCCCAGGCGGCGAGCGTCTCCGGCCAGCTGGAGGGCGACGTCAGCAAGCTGGAGGTGATCGATCCGGCCTGGCGCGCCCTGGGTGCCGTCCGGCTGCAGGCGCAGTTCGACGTCGCGGGCGCGAACGGCCTGGCGCAGTTGCGACAGCTTTCCGTCAAACTGGCGGGCGAGCAGCCCGTGCTGGAGCTGCAGGCGACCCAGGCGGCGGAGTTCAACCTGAAGGACCGGCGGCTGCAGGTCGGCGGCGCGGCACCCGGCGAGGTGCTCACGCTCAACATCCGCGGCCTGCCCGTGGCCTGGGTGCGGCCGTTTGTCCATGCCGTGGACATCTCCGGCGGGATGGTGACCGGGAAACTCGTGTTCAATGCGGAGCCCGACCGACTCGTCGTGCGCGTGACCGAGCCGTTGCGGATCGGCTCGTTGAACGCGGTGAAGAACGGACAGGTACTGCTGGCGAAAGGCGATCTCAGTGTGGCGGGCGAGGCGGCGCTCACGGCGGGCGAGATCCAGGCCACCTTGCGGGAATTTTCCCTGCGCACGCCCGCGGGCGATGCAGTGACGCTCAAGGCCCAGGCGACGGTGCCGGTGGCGTCGCCCCAAGGCGGCGTCGTGGCCTCGGCGGATTATGTGGCGGACCTGCCCACGCTCGTGGCGCCCTGGCTGCCGTTGGGACACATCAAGGCTTCCGGCGCGACGGAGTTCACGCTGGCGGGCAACCAGCTCGACCTGCGCCGGTTCACCGCGAACGTCACGGACGGCGCGGGTCTGGCCTTGTTCAAAGCCGATACCTTGCGGCCCTTCCGGCTCGACCTCGCCACCCGCCAGGCCGCGGTGACCGGGGCGGCCGCCGGGCCGGTCGACCTCCTGCGGTTCGACCTGGGGCGGATTCCGCTCGACCGGGTGCCGTTGAACCAGCCGGGCGCCAAGCTCGGCGGGGTGGTCGAGCAGGGCGCATTCGTGTTGGCGGCCGAGGGCAACAAACTTGCGCTGCGGTCCGTCGCGCCCTTCAAGCTCGCGGGGGTTTCGCTGACGCAGGACGGGCAGCCTGCGCTTACCGGCCTGGCCATCGAGGCGCAGCCCTCGGCCGAGATTGACGGACCGGAATCGGGCTTGGTGCGGACGGGGGATGTGACCATCCGCACCGCCGACGGCAGTTCGCTGGCGACGCTGCACGGCGAGGCCTCGCGGAAGCCGGATTCCGGCGTAAACGCCAGCCTGGCGTTCAACCTCGAGGTTCCCGCGCTGGCCACCCAGCCGCTGTTTCCCGGGGCAAAAACCGTCGCGCAAGGCCGGGCCAGCGGCGAAGTGCGGGCCGCGGCCGGAGCCGACATCCAGGTGGAGGCGCGCCTGACCTTGAACGGGCTGGTGACGCGCGACACGGGCCAGACGCTCCCGGTGGCCAATCTCAGTTTCCGGGCCGTCACGCGGTCCGACGGCCATCTGACCGTGGAAGCGCCGCTGCTGCTGGACCGCTCGGGCCAGCGCACCGACTTGAAGTTTGCCCTCGATTTGCTGCCGCGGCACAGCGGCTTCGGCCTTGACGGCAGCCTGACGGGCGAGCACGTCGAGCTCGGCGACGCCCTTTCGTTGCTCGGTGTTTTCCTCGCCTCGGCGAATGGCACCGGGACGCCCGTCGCACCGGCTGCCGCCGCGGCCGGGAGCACGGTGGTCGTGCCTGATGCCCGGCCGCCCTGGTCGCATTTCGACGGCAAGTTGTCGCTCGACATCAAGACGGTCTCGCGCGGCGCCGAGTGGGAGATGACCGGCCTGACCGGGCTGGTCAACCTGACGCCGACCAGCGTGTCACTCGCCCAGCTCGAGGCGGCATTCGGCGGGAACAGCCGACTGGCGGCGAAGGGAAGCCTGAATTTCTCCCCGGGCGAGCAGCCGTACGCATTGGCCGGCGATTTTTCGCTGACCGAATTCGACGCCGGCAAGTTCTTCAAGGCGATCGAGCCCGGCAAGCCGCCGACGGTCGAGGGAACCTTCACCGTGAATGGTGAGCTCGGCGGCAGCGGCGAGACGCTCCCGCGCACGTTCGAGCGCACCCGCGGGAAGTTCGACCTGACCAGCCGCCAGGGCGTTTTCCGCGGCCTGCAGCGCACCAGCAGCAAGGTGTCGCTGACGTCAAAGGCGGTCGAACTCGGCGCGTCCGTGCTCGGCTCGCTGCTCGGTTCGCAGAAGGGCACGAAGGCCGCCGAGAAGGTGGCGGGCACCGCCTATTTTGTCGACCAGCTGGCGCAGAGCCTGGCGGAGTTGAACTACGACCAGCTCAACGTCCGCCTCGTGCGCGACGACACGCTCAACATGCGGCTCGAGGACTTCAGCCTCGTATCGCCCGAACTCCATCTGCTGGGCAAGGGCACGGTCACCTATCAAGCGGACAAGCCGCTGCTCGAGCAGCCGCTGAGCGTCACGCTGACGCTCGCCGGCCGGAACAAGCTGGAGCAGCTGCTCGGCAAGATCCGCCTCCTCGACGGCACGCGCGACGAACTCGGCTACGCCAAGGTCACGCAGCCGGTCGTCGTCACCGGCACGCTGGCCCGCCCGGATCCGTCGGCTTTCTTCACCAAGATCGCCGCCTCCAAGCTGACCGACTTCCTTTCCCCGGACAATTGATGCAACTGCGCCGGCCCCGATGATGCCTTCACGATTTCCAGGTGCCGGGGTTCTGCTCGGAATGCTCGCCGTGGTGGCGCTCGCCGGCGGCGCGGGGGCGGCGGCGAAGTCCTACCGCGTGTTCTTCAAGGGCAACCTCCGCGCGGGCGGGGCGATCCAGGCCGACGGCAGCGCGCATTTCGACACCCTGCGGATCGGCACGCCGCGGGAGCCGCTGGCCGGCGGCGTGCAATTCTTCGTGCGGACCGGCAATGGCCGGACTCTCGACTCGACCGACCTCGAGCCGGAAACCATCGCCGCCCTGGCGATCGCCAAGGAGGATCTCCCGCGCAACTCCGAATGGGGCCCGGGCGCAGTGGAGTACAGCTTCGAGGGCATGGCGTTTGTGTTTCGCGAGGGACACTGCCTGTCCTTTCGCGCGAGCTTGATCCAGTTGCCCAATCGCGCGCATCGGCCGGAGATTGGCACGGCGGAGGCCGGGGCCTTCTATCGCCTCCCGCTGACCCAGCCACAGCTGGAAACGCTGTTCGGCCCGCCCGATCGCGTCGAGGACCGGGCCTCGCTGTGAGGAGCGGAGCCCGGTAAATACCGTGGTTCCGTCACGAGGCGATGCGCTGGTGAGGTGCCAGGGAAAATACGCCCAGCAGTCGAATGAATGACTCAGGCGGGGCTTGTCGGCGCCGGCGCTCGCACCACTATCCCGTTTCGAATGAAGACACGCATATTCGGCAAGACGGGCAGGGTGGTGGGGGAAGTCGGACTCGGCACCTGGCAGCTGGGCGGCAACTGGGGGGACGTCTCGGATGAGACGGCGATGGCCACGCTCCGCGCCGCCTACGAGGCGGGCACGACCTTTTTCGACACCGCGGACGTGTACGGCGACGGGCGGAGCGAGACGCTGAACGGGCGCTTCATCAAGGAGACGAAGGCGCGCGACCGGATCTTCCTCGCAACGAAGCTCGGCCGCCGGGGCGACCCGGGCTGGCCGCCGAATTACACCCGAGACCTGATCCGCCGCCACACGGAGGATTCCCTGCGCCGCCTGGGGCTCGAGGCCATCGACCTTACGCAGCTGCACTGCATCCCGCCGCAGGTGCTCATGCGCGGCGAGGTTTTCGGCTGGCTGGAGGAGCTCAAGCGCGAGGGCAAGATCAAGGCCTACGGGGCGAGCGTGGAAGCCATGGACGAGGCCCTCTGGTGCTGCGCGCAGCCCGGGTGTTCGTCGCTCCAGATCATCTTCAATATCTTTCGCCAGAAGCCGATTCACGTGCTCTTCGACGTGGCCCGCCGCAACGGCGTGGCGCTAATCGTGCGCCTGCCGCTGGCCAGCGGGCTGCTCGGCGGCAAGATGACGAAGGCGACGACGTTCGCCGCGGACGATCACCGCAATTTCAACCGCGACGGCGCCGCCTTCAACGTCGGCGAGACCTTCGCCGGCCTGCCGTTTGCCAAAGGCGTGGAGCTGGCCGACGCCTTGAAGCCGATGGTCCCGCCTGCGCTGACGCTGCCCGCGCTGGCCCTGCGGTGGTGCCTCGATTTCGACGCCGTGAGCGTGATCATCCCCGGCGCGAAGAACCCGGCGCAGGCCCATGCCAATGCCCAGGCGTCGCACCTCGCACCTCTCAGCACCGAGCAGCACGTTAAGTTGGCGGCGTTTTACGAGCGCCAGGTGGCGGCCCACATCCGCGGCCCGTACTGAGTCGCTGTCCCGTAGGGCTGCACCTTGGTGCGGCCGACCATCGGGGCTTGTCGGGCGCGATTCGCGGCTGGACCAAGGTCCAGCCCTACGGATTTTGTTTCGGCGAAAAGCCCCCGGCAGGAGCCAGCGCCGTTGTGAGTGGTCGGGCATCGTGGCCGAATTTGCCCGAATCGCCGTTTGATGCGTAGGGCTGCACCTTGGTGCAGCCTTTCCTCGGCAAAATGTCGGGTTCAATTCGCGGCTGGACCAGGGTCCAGCCCTACAAGGGAGCGTGAGGGCACCCCGCCGCCATGGCGTGGGGCAATCGGCGCGCAGGTTCGGGCAAAATCCGAGGTAGGAAGGGACTTTACCGCGCGACGCTCCCGGGTATGCTGCGGGCACAGTTTTTTCCGGCGCGATTCCGCCATCGCGGGGCCGGGCCGGGGCCAACCCCAGGAGACCCCATCTATGAACGGCCAGCGTCCGGGAGATATCAGGAACTTTGCCATCGTGGGCCACGCCAGTTCCGGCAAGACGATGCTGGCCGAGTCCATGCTCATGTGCGCGGGCGCGATCCACCGCATGGGCAGCATCGCCCAGGGCAGTACCGTGTCGGACTACCACGTGGGCGAGCAGCAACGGCATATCTCGCTCCACGGCACGCCGCTCAACTGCGAATGGCAGGGGCGGCGTTTCAATTTCATCGATACGCCCGGGTACCTCGACTTCAGCAGCGAGGCGATCAATGCGCTGAACGTGGCCGACTCCGCCCTCGTCGTGATCGGCGCTGCGAACGGCATCGGCGTCGGCACGGAATTGATGTGGGACTACGCCTCCACCTACGGCATCCCGAAGATCATCGTCGTGAACGGGCTCGACAAGGAGTCCGTCGATTTCGAGGCGCTGCTGGCCGAAATCCGGGCGCGCTTCGGCAAGCAGGTCTTCCCGCTGCAGGTGCCGGTCGATGCGGGGCCGGGTTTCCACAAGGTCCTCGACGTGCTCCGGAACGAGGTGGTCAGCTATGCGACGGATCGTTCGGGCAAGTACCAGGAGGAGCCCGCCGAAGGCGGGTGGAAGGAGCGGGTGGCCGCGCTGCACCAGGAACTGGTCGAGCACATCGCCGAAAGCGACAACACGCTCCTTGAGAAATTCTTCGCCGACGGTGGCTTGACCGAGGAAACCTTGCGCACCGGCATCCACCCGGCTGTCCAGCAGCAGGTTTTCATCCCGCTGCTCTGCACCTCGGGCGAAACCAACGTCGGCGTCGCCCGCCTGATGGACTTCATCGCCAAGTACGGCTCCTCGCCCGACGACCGCCGGACGGTCGGCGCCAAGCAGGCCGCCGACGACCAGCCGTGCCTCGTGCGCCTCGACGGCGGCGAGCCGGTGGCCTACGTCTTCAAGACGCTCACGGACCCGCAGAGCGGGGACCTGTCGTTCTTCCGGGTTTATTCCGGCACCATTCGCACCGGCGCCGAGGTCTACAACAGCGACCGGCGCGTGACCGAGCGCATCGGGCAGCTCTATCGCCTGAATGGCAAGCTGCGCACGCAGGTCGAGGCGCTCAACGCCGGCGACATCGGCGCGGCGGTCAAGCTGAAGGACACCCACACGGGCAACACGCTGTGCGACGCGAAGCACGCCGTGGTGCTGCCGAAGGTGAGTTACCCGACGCCCTACACGCAGGCCGCGCTGAAGCTCAATGCCGCGGGCGATGAGGAGAAGCTGGCCGCCGGCCTGGCGGCACTGCACGAGGAGGACCCGGCTTTCAGTTATCACACCGACTCGGAACTGCACCAGTTCATCATCGCCGCCCAGGGCGAGCTGCACCTCGAGGTGCTCTTCGAGCGCCTGAAGCGGCGCTACAAGGTCGACGTCTCGCTCGAGCCGCCGAAGATCCGCTACCGCGAGACGATCCGCGGCCGGGGCGAATCGAAATACCGCCACAAGAAGCAGACGGGCGGCGCCGGCCAATTCGCCGAGGTCTGGATGCGGATCGAGCCGGCCCCGCGCGACAGCGGCATCGAGTTCCAGCAGTCGCTGGTCGGCCAGGACGTCGATCGCGTCTTCGTGCCGTCGGTGGAGAAGGGCGTGAAGACCGCCTCGACCGAGGGCATCCACGCCGGCTATCGCGTCACGGACGTGAAAATCGATTTCTACGGCGGCAAGATGCACCCCGTGGATTCGAAGGACATCGCGTTCCAGATCGCCGGGTATTTCGCCTTCCGCGAGGCGTTCCAGGCCGCGCGCCCGGTGTTGCTCGAGCCGATCCATGAACTGGAGATCAGGGTGCCGGAGGATTTCGTCGGCCGCGTGGTCGGCGACCTGTCGGGGCGGCGCGGGCGGATCCTCGGCATGGATGTCGCCGGCCGGTTGCAGATCATCAAGGCCCTCGTGCCCGCCGCCTCGCTGCATCATTACGGCACGGTCCTGCGGTCGCTGACGGGCGGCCGCGGGCTGCACGCGGAGAAATTCGCCCACTACGAGGAGATGCCGGCCGACCAGGAGAAGAAGCTGGTCGACGAATACCAGAAGGCGCGCGCCGCCGGCACCGCCGGCCACAACCACGGGCATTAGGTCGCGATCCGGCGCGTTTCGTAAATGGAGGCGGGACCATCAGTCCCGCGAGTTCCCGTGCGCAACTGCCGCGCGGGGCTGATGGCCCCGCCACCACGCCGGATCGCGCCTTGTCGTGTCGCGGGCGAAGTGCAATCCTCGTCCCGTGATCGCGGCGATCCAGTTCCGGAACTTCAAGGCGCTGCGCACGGCGGCGGTGAAGTTGGAGCCGTTCAACCTGCTCGTCGGCCCGAGCGGCAGCGGGAAAACGAGCCTCATTCAGGCGCTGCTGCGGCTCCGCGCGCTCGCCGGACTGCCGGCGGAACACGTGGCCGGCCTGCCGGCCTCCGCGGCCGGCGGCGCCCAGATCACCTTCCACTTTCGGCCGCCTTACCAGGACCTCCACGTGGTGCTGCACTGCGCCGCGGATGAGATTGTCTGCAACCGGCTGGCGGTGGATCATCCGCCTGGTCTCGAGGGGGAAAGGCTTTGGGGCGAACTGCGCACCCGGCTGCTCGGGATCCGGGCGTTTCTCTTCGACCACTACGCCATGGGCGTGCCGCCGCGCGCGGCCGAGAACAAGGAATTGAATTCCAACGCCGGCAACCTCGCGGCCGTGCTCGCCGCGTGGCGTACGTCGGCCCCTGCGGCCTACGATCGCCTCGAGGAGGATTTCCGCCGGATCATGCCGGAATTCGCCGGTTTGGATTTTCGCGCGCTCGCCGGCGAACACGTTGAACTGGTGGTGCGTCCGGCCGACGGGTCCCTGCCACTTTCCGCGGACATCCTCTCCCAGGGCACGCTGCACCTCCTGGCCATCCTGGCGCTCGCGTACGCACCGCAGCCGCCGACGATCGTTTGCCTGGAGGAAGCCGACCGCGGCACCCACCCGCGGATGCTCCGCGAAGTGCGCGACGCGCTCTACCGCCTGAGCCACCCGGCGGCGTCCGGCGAGGAGAGGGCGCCCGTGCAGGTGATCGCCACGACGCACTCGCCCTACCTGCTCGACCTCTACAAGGAGCATCCGGACGAGGTGGTGCTGGCGCACAAGCGCGGCAGCCAGGCGGGATTCACCCGCCTCTCGGAATTGCCCGATGTCGGCGAGCTGTTGAAGGAGGCGCACCTCGGCGACCTGTGGTACAGCGGCCTCCTCGGCGGCGTGCCGGAGGAATAGGACGATGTCTGCCGGACCCGCATGAAGCTGGCGATCCTCAGCGAATCGCCGGCGGACGAAGCCGCCCTCCGGGTGCTGGTGGAATATGTGCTCGGGCGGCCGTTCGACACCCTCCCGTTGAGCTTGCGCGCCCGCGGCTGGCCGTCGGTCGAGCAGGTGCTGCCGCCCATCGTCCGACACCTGCATTTCCAGACCGAGGCGGATGGCCTCGTTGTCGTGGTCGACTCGGACGACTCGGTCGTGCACACGCCCGCCCACGAGGCACCGGGTTACCATCATCCCTTCTGTCGGATTTGCCGGCTGCGGCATGCCTTCCGGCGCACGGTGAAGAACCTGCCGCCCCGCCGACAGGTTTCGCCGAACGCGGCGCCGGCTGGTCCCGGCGAAGCGCGGGTGTTGCGCGCCATCGGCCTCGCCGTGCCGGCGATCGAAGCCTGGTACCTGTGCGGCCGCGACACTTCGATCACGGAGGCCGCCTGGCTGGACGGACAGGCGAGCGGCCGTCCGCCTTACACGCGCCGCGAGCTCAAGTGGCGCGTCTACGGCACCGATCGGCCGACGCTGCCGTTCGAGGTCAAACGCGCGGTGCAGGAGGTCTCGCGCCATCGCGGCGACGTGCGGCGACTCGAAAATGACTTTCCCGCGGGCTTCGGCTCGTTGGCGCGCGACTTGCGGGATTGGCTGGCCGGGTAGGGCGGCGAGTCCCTTCGCCGCCGCGGCGCGGAATGGAGTCCGCGCCCTACCGATGGGACTTGGTTCGGTGAAGGGACTTGCCGGCCGCCCCCGGCCCCCGCAAAGTTTTCCCCTCATACCCCGAATGAAACTCCCCCGGCTTTCGCTTGCCGTCTTGATGGGTGCCCAGGCGCAGGTCACGTTCAACGATTGCGCCGCGAAGTTGATGCTGATCCTGCTGGCGCAACAGCTCGCCCGCGGCGGGCTCGGGGATGCGAAGCTGATGGCGTCGGTGATCGGAGCCATGCTCGCGCTGCCCTACATCCTGTTCGGGCCGGTGTGCGGCTGGATGGCTGATCGATTTTCGAAACGCAGCGTGCTGAACGCCGCGCTGGTGCTCCAGGTCGCGGTGGTGGCGGTGCTCCTGGTGGCACTGCGCCTGCACTCCTTCGGCTTGGCGCTGGGCTGCTTCTTCCTGCTGTCGACCCAGACGGCGATTCTCGCGCCGGCCAAGCGTGGCATCATCCTCGAGTATGTCGGTCCGGAGAGGCTCTCGCGTTACGTCGGCTACATGGAAATGTTCACGATCACGGCGATCCTCGTGGGCTCATTCGCCGGCGGCCTGATGTTTTCCCACTGGCTGCACGCCAGCGGCGATCCCTGGCAGGCGGCATCCGGCACGGCTTGGGTGCTGGGCGGATTGTCGATCGTGGCCTGGGGCTTCTTTCAACTCGCGCAAAAGACCCCGGCGCAGTCGCAGGAGCCCTTTCACTGGAATCTCTGGCTGCGCCACGCCCGCGACGTGCGGGAGGTCTGGCGCGACCGGCCGCTGTGGCGGGCGACGGCCGGCATCTGCTTTTTCTACGGGGTCGGCACGTACGTGTCGCTCCTCGTGCCGCAGATCGCCGCGGAACTGGAACTCAATGGCGCGCGGACCGGCGCGGTCGCCGGCGTGATGCTGCTGCTGGTCGGCGTCGGCACGATGGCGGGCAACCTGTTCGCGGGCCTGTTCTCGCGCCGCGGCGTCGAACTGGGCCTGGCGCCGATCGGCGGCGCGCTCCTGGCGTGGTGTCTCTTCGGGCTGGGGTTCGCCGCGGCGGGCGGCGTGGTTTTCAAGGCGCTGCTGATCGCGGCGGGTTTTTCGACGGGGCTCTTCCTCGTGCCGCTGTACGCGTTCATCCAGGAACGCGCCGGCGACCATCGGCGCGGACGCATCCTGGCGGGCGTAAGCCTGCTCGACAGCGCCGTCGGCTTCGGCGCCAGCCTGGTGTATGGGGTGGTGGCGGGCGAGGGGGCGCTCAACTGGGGGCCACAAAGCCAGTTCTTCCTGCTGACCGCCATCACGCTCGGCATGCTGGCTTACGCGCTGTACCACCTGCCGCACCAGACGACCTGCACGGTCATGCGCCTCATCGGGCCGTTGTTCTATCGCGTGCGGGTGCTCGGCGAGCGAAACATCCCGACGGGCGGCGGCCTCGTCATCGCCAACCAGCTTTCGTACATCGACTCGGTGGTGCTCCAGCTGGCGTCGCCGCGGATGCTGCGCTTCGTGGCGTTCGGCGGCGCGGCGCGGAGCCCGTTCATGCGTTACCTGCTGCGGGCGGCCGGCGTCATCCCGGTCGCGCCGAACCGGCCCAAGAAGGGCATTCGCCTTGCGTGGGATGCGATCCGGGCCGGTGAGCTGGTCTGCATGTTCCCCGAGGGGGCGATCTCGCGCACCGGGCAGCTGATGGAACTGAAGCGCAGCTTCGGCCGGATCGCGCAGGTGGCGAACGTGCCGGTGGTGCCCGCCGTGATCGACGGCACCTGGGGCTCGATCTTCTCGTTCGCCGGCAACCGCTACCTCTGGAAATCGCCCCGCCTCATGCCGACGCCGGTGTGTGTCGTATTCGGCGAGCCGATCCCGCCCGACAAGGTCGACCGGGTCACGGCCCGCCGGGCGTTGCTGGACCTGGGCGAGATCGCCTTCCACGAGCGGCCGGTGCTCCGCCGCCACGTGGCGCGCGAGATCGTTCGTTCCCTGGCGAAGCGGCCCTGGCACGAGGAGCTGGTCGATCGCACCGCCGAACGACGGGCGGTGACGGCGGCGCAGCTGCTCGCGTCGGCGGCCGCCTTGTCGCGGCGCATCCGCCGGACGATTCCCGAGAAGCGCGTCGGCATCGTCCTGCCGCCGGGCGTGGGCGCCCACGTGGTCAACCTGGCCATCGCCTGCGCGGGCAAGACGCCGGTGAACCTCAATTTCACGACGGGCCGGGCGGCGGCCGAGGCCAGCCTGCGGCTCGGCGAGATCCGGACGGTGTTCACCGCCGAAGCGATGCGCGCGAAAGTACCCAATTTTCCGTTTCCGGAGAACACGCTCGACCTGCGCAAGGAAATCGAGGCCATGGGCGGCAAGCGGGCCATCCTGCCCTGGCTCGTCGCCGTGTGGCTGCTGCCGAACCAGTGGGTGGCCGACCTGCTCGAGCTGCCGAAGGAGGGCGACCGCGCCGAGGCCGGGCTGTTGTTCACCAGCGGCAGTTCGGGCGAACCGAAGGGCGTGGTGCTTTCCCACCGCAACATCCTCGCCAACTGCGCGCAGATCTCGTCGCTTTCCATCCTGCCGGACAGCGCGGTCATGCTCGGGTGCCTGCCGGTGTTCCATTCCTTCGGCTACACCGTCACGCTGTGGTATCCGCTCCTGCGCGGCTGCCGCGTCGTCACCGTGCCGAGCCCGCTGGACACCCGCCGCATCATCGAGGCGATCCACGAGGAGCGGGCGACGGTCATGATCGGCGCGCCGACCTTCATCCGGCCGTTCCTGAAGAAGGCCACCAAGGCGGAGCTCAAATCGCTCAGCCTCGTCGTGACCGGCGCCGAGAAGCTGCCCATGGACCTGTACGACGGGTTTCTCGAGAAGTTCGGCATCGAGGTGCTCCAGGGCTACGGCCTGACCGAGACGACGCCGGCGACGAACATCAACCAGCACCACCCGCCGGTCACGACGGAGATCGCCGAGCCGCAACTCGGCAAGAAGACCGGCGCGGTAGGCCGGCTGATGCCGGGCATGTCGGCGCGCATCACCAACCCGGAGACCCACGAGGAGCTGCCGATGCACGAGACGGGCATGGTGTGGTTGCGCGGGGCCAATGTCTTCGACGGCTACCTCAAGGACCCGGAGAAGACGGCGCAGGCGCTGAAGGACGGGTGGTTCATGACGGGCGACCTGGGCTGGTTCGACGACGACGGTTTCCTCTACATCGAGGGCCGGTTGTCGCGGTTTTCCAAGATCGGCGGCGAGATGGTGCCGCACGGCACGATCGAGCAGAAGATCATCGAGGTCTTCGGCTGGGACCAGACCGATGAGCCGGCGGTGGCGGTCACGGGGGTGCCGGACGCCACGAAGGGCGAGGCCATCGTCCTGCTGACGAGGGTTGACATCGCCCTCGACGACCTGCGCACGAAATTGCTCGATGCCGGCCTGCCCAACCTCTGGATCCCGCGCGTCATACACCGCGTGGAAAAGATCCCGATGCTGGGCACGGGGAAGATCGACCTCAAGGGCTGCCGGGACCTGGCCATCCAGCTGACGCAGGCGACAGGCAGTTGAAGGTGGAGGCGGGGTGCCCTCACCCCGCGAGGCGCGGCGTGGCCGCCAAAGACGCGGGGTGCGGGCACCCCGCCTCCATCGGGCTGATTCCGCCGGGTCTGTTATCTGGTTGAAGGGCGCGGCAGTCGTTGGCTGATTAACGAACTGCCGTGAAGCCTGACTTTTCCTCCGCCACCCGCCAACTGAGGCGCCGCCTCGGCGCGCGCGTCGACACGTCGGCAGAAGGCCGCTGGGCCGCATCGTTCGACAGCAGCAAGATCTCGTTCCTCCCGGCCGCGGTCGTGACGCCAAGACGCGAGTCCGACATCGGCGTGGTGCTCGCTTTGGCGAACCAACTTCGCGTGCCGGTCACGGTCCGCGGCCGCGGGACGACATTGATGGGCTCGGCCGCGCCGGTGCAGGGAGGCTGGGTGATCGACATGCTCAAGTTGAACAAGGTGCGGATCGACGCCGAAGCCGGCCTGGCCCACGCGGAGGCGGGAGCCACCACGGCTTCCATCCAGCGGGCGGCGGCGGCCCAGGGCTGGTTCTATCCGCCCGATCCGTCGTCGAAGGAGTATTGCACGATCGGCGGCAACATCGCCTGCAACGCGGGGGGCATGCACGGCGGCAAATACGGGGTGACGCGCGACTTCGTCGTCGCCTTGCGCGGCTTCCTGCCCACGGGCGAACTTGTCCAATGGGGCACGGCGACGAAGAAGTTCGCCGCCGGGTTCAACCTCCGCGACCTGTGGATCGGCAGTGAGGGGATGCTCGGCATCGTGACCGGCGCGGTCCTGAAGCTCATCCCGCAACCCGAGGCGCGTTGGACGCTGTTGACGTCGTTTCCCAGCGAGGCGGCGGCGCTGCGGGCGGCGCTGGCGTTATTCCGTCACCGGGTGCAGCTCGCCATCTGCGAGTTCCTCGATTCCGAGAGTGTGCTGTGCGCCGAGCGCGCCACGCAACGGGCGGTGTTCGCCGGCCAGGAGGGGAAGCCGGTCCTGCTGATGGAGCTCGCCGGTTCGGAGCTCGAACTGCGCGCGCAGCAGCGGTTCATGCTTTACTGGGCGAGGAAATACGCCACCGCGCACCGCGTGGCCCGGACGCGCGACGAGGCCGAGGCGCTGTGGGCGGTGCGGCGGAAGTGTTCCGGCGCGATGTTCGAACTCGGCGATGCGAAGCTCAACGAGGACGTCGTGGTCCCGATGCGCCATTACGAGAAGTTCGCACGCTTCCTGGCGAAGTTGAAGCAGACTTCGCGCCTGCCCATTCCGACCTTTGGCCACCTCGCCGACGGCAACCTGCACGTGAACATCATGTATCATCGCGCCAACGCCGCGGAGGCGAAGCGGGCGGAGGCCGCGGTGCTGAAGCTGATGAAGACGGTCGTGGCGTTGGGTGGATCGATCTCCGGCGAACACGGCATCGGGCTGGCCAAGACGCCGTTCCTACGCCTCCAGCATTCTCCGGCGCAGGTGCGGGCGATGCAGGCGGTAAAGCGGGCGCTCGACCCGCGCGGGATCTGCAATCCGGGCAAGATGTTCGAGCCGGTGCGCATCTGGAAATATCCGCGGCTGCAGGTCCAACTTCCGTGGGACCATAAATAACATGGAGGCGGGAGCAAGGAGCACGGAGATGCCGGTAGGAGCAGGGCGCGACCTTGGTCGCGCCGGGGTGCGGCGGTCGCAGCGCGCCGCCCATGCCGCGGGCATCGGACAGAGTTTTTCCACCACGGATGGCGCGGATGGGCACGGATGGAGCCAAATTCTCGTGACCTGTCATTCTGAGCGTAGCGAAGAATCCAGTGGGAGGAGTAAGCTATGCAGAAGGCTCTGGATCCTTCGCTTCACTCAGGATGACGGCCTCGGGAATTGAATCCGTGTCATCCGTGAGATCCGTGGTTACATCAGATTCAGCTGATCTGTAGCCGCGTTGGAGCGCAGCGACAACGTGGTGGTTCCCGGGCCACGCTTTCGCCTTCGGCTCAAGCGCGGCTACGCCTTTTTAGATGCTCAGGACGGCGGCCTCGTGAATGGAACCCGTGATATCCGTGAAATCCGTGGTCAAAGACGAGGCGCAGGGCGCGACCAAGGTCGCGCCCTACGGTCCAGAGCAGCTCATTCCGCCGTGCCGGATTCGGGATCCTTTTTGCGGTTGCTGACGTTGTTGCCGTCGTCGCCGTGGAGTCCCCAGTAGGTGATGGATGACAACACGGTCATCACGGCCATGGTGATGAAGGCGTGGTGCAGCGCCGGGATGACCTGGGCGGGATTGGTCTGGTCGAGGCCGCGCAGGAACCAGCCCGCGACAAGGGAGGCGAAAGCCACGCCGAAGCTCAGCGACAGCTGCTGCGCAGTGCTTGAGATGCTGCTGGCCTTGCTGGCGTCCGGGTCCTCCACGTCGGCATAGATCAGGGAATTCATGCTCGTGAACTGCAGCGACATGAAGAAACCCTGGCTGAACCCGAGGCCGATGATCGCCCAGACGGAGGCGCCGGGCCCGATCTGGGTGAACGTCAGGACCACGACGGCGATCAACAGTGTGTTCGCGACGAGGATGTTCCGATGGCCAAAACGCCGGAGCAACGGTCGGCTCGCGATCTTCATGAGCATCGCGGCCGCGGCCGTCGGCATCGTGAGCAGGCCCGCCTGCCACGGAGCATAGCCGAGCCCGATCTGGTAGAGCAGGGGCAGGAGGAAGGGCATGCCGCCGACGCCGAGCCGCGTCACGAACCCGCCCACCACCGACAGGCGGAAGGTCCGCACGCCGAAAAGCCACAGGGCCAGCACGGGGTGGCGCGTGCGCCGGGAGTGCCAGCCATAGAAGGCGAGCAGGGCCAGCGCGGCCCCGGTGAGCACGCTCAGCTCGCCGCCGCCGAGCCGGTGTTCGCCGAACACCTCCAGCACATACGAAAGCAGGGCGATGCCGGCGCCGAACAGGATGAAGCCGGTCCGGTCGAGCGGGGGCGTGGCCTCGTCGCGGTAATCCGGCATGTACCGGCGCACGAGCCAGAACCCGGCGACGGCGAACGGCAGGTTGACGAAGAAGATCATCCGCCAGTGGAGCAGGTGCACGATCACGCCGCCGGCGAACGGTCCCACCATGGGCCCGATCAACGCCGGGATGATGACGTAGTTCATCGTCCGCAGGAGCTCGGACCGCGGGAAGGTCCGCACCAGGGCGATGCGCCCGACGGGAGTCATCATCGCCCCGCCCAGGCCCTGCAGGATGCGCGCGGCGACCAGGCAGGGGACATTGGGCGCGAGGCCGCAGAAGAGGGACCCGGCGGCAAAGAGGATCACCGCCTGCATGAAGACCCGCGCGGTCCCGAAGCGGTCGGCCATCCAGCCGCTGATGGGGATGAAGACGGCGAGGGCGAGCGTATAGCTGGTCATGACCGCCTTCAGCGCCAGCGGCTCGACGTGCAGGCTTTCCGCCATGACGGGCACGGCGGTGTTCACGATCGTCGCGTCGAGATTCTCCATGAACAGGGCGACGGCGACCAGCCACGGCATGTACCGCTTGATCTTGTCGAGGTCGGCGGGCGCGGCGGGCATCCGCGTAAACTGCCTGCCGCGCCACGCGGCGCAAGCCGGCGCCCAAGCCAGTAGGCGGCTTTAAGTCAATCGCCGGATGGCCATCAGCACGCAAAATACGCGGGGGCGTTTTTGCCGTTGCCGAGCGCTGGGCCGGACCCTCTAGTTTTCCCTTTAAGCTCAATGTATCTCAAGGCGCTAAAACTCCACGGCTTTAAAAGTTTCGCGGACAACACCACCCTGAGTTTCGAGCCCGGCGTCACCGCCATCGTCGGTCCCAACGGCTGCGGCAAGAGCAACATCGCGGATGCCATCCGGTGGGTGCTGGGCGAGCAAAGCGCCAAGGCCCTGCGCGGCGGCAAGATGCAGGACGTCATCTTCGAAGGCGCCGACACCCGCAAGCCGGCGCAATTCTCAGAGGTGGGACTGCTCCTCACGGACTGCGAGAAGCAGCTCGGCAGCGATTTCCACGAGATCGAGATCACGCGCCGGGTCGCGCGCGACGGGCTCGGCGAGTATTTCTTCAACGGCCAGCCGTGCCGGTTGAAGGACATCCACAAGCTTTTCATGGACACCGGCGTCGGCCGGACGAGCTACTCGATCATGGCGCAGGGCCAGATCGACCAGATCCTGTCGTCGAAGCCCGAGGAGCGCCGGGTCGTGTTCGAGGAGGCGGCCGGCATCACCAAGTACAAGAGCCAGCGCCGCGAGGCGATGAACAAGCTCGCGCTCACGGAGCAGAATCTCGCGCGCGTGTCGGACGTCATCGCCGAGGTCGGCCGGCAGATCGGTTCGCTGCGCCGGCAAGCGGCGAAGGCCATGCGGTACAAGCGCCTCAGCTTCCGCCTGCGTCACCTGGCCCTGGCCCAGGCCGGGTTCCAGCATCGCCAGCTTTCCGCGGCCCTGGCCGAGCTCGAGGAACGCGTCGGGACCCTGCGCGGCGATGCGGACAGCCGGCGCGCCTTGCTCGAGGAGCGCACCCGCGGCCTCGACGGCAAAAGGGCCGCCCGCCAAACGCTGACGCAACGCGTGCAGGACGCGCAGCAGGCCGTGTTCGATCTCAAGTCGCAAAAGGAGCAGGCGGAGAACCAGGCCGGGCTGGCGGAAGTCCGCCGGACCGGGCTGGAGGAGCGCCTGGCCGCGGGTCGCGACGACCTGACGGAGCTGGAGATGCAGCTGAAGGAGCTGGCGACGCAGGTCGACACCGGCGCGCAGGACAAGCAGCTGCAGCTGTCGCTGCTGGGCAGTTCCGACGCCGTCTTCCAGGATCGCAACCGCGAGCTGGCGGTCGTCGAGGGCGAGCTCGCGCGGCTCGAGCAGCAGCTCGGGAACGAGAAGTTTGCGCTGCTGCAGGTGGAGAGCGCCGTCGCGCGCCACCGCACGGAAAGCTCCGGGCTCGAAGTCGACGCCCGCACCAGCCAGCACAAGTACGACCAGCTGTCCGCCGACCTGGCCCAGCTGCGCGCCGCGCTCGAGGCGGCCGACCAGGCGCTGGCGCAGGTGCGTACGCGCGGCGAGGAGGCCCGCGCCGAGCAGAGCCGCACGAACAACGAGGCGCAGGCAGCGCAGGCGGCGCTGCACGACGCGACGCGGGATTTCCGCGAGGCGCAGCGCAAGCTGCAGGAAATCGACCGGAGCCTCGCGCAGAAGGCGGCGCGGTTGAAGCTGCTGCAGCAATTGCAGGAGAAGTGGGAGGGCTTCGGCGAAGGCGCGAAGGCGCTGCTTTCCGGCCGCCTCGCGGGCACGGTCGGCGATCGAAAGTTCACACCGATCACGCAGGGGCTCGAAGTCCAGCCGCACTACGCCAAGGCGCTGGAAGCCCTGCTCGGGGCCTCGGTCGAGGCGATCTCGGTCGCCGACCTGGACACCGCCCAGAAGATCCTCGCCCAGCTCGAGGCGGACAAAATCGGCAGCGTGTGCCTGCAGGTGGGGCGCCCGGGCGCGGGGCACGGCGAACCGGCGGCGATCCTGCCGGAGGGAATGAAGCCCGCGACCGAGGCGATCGCGCATCTTGACCCCGCGCATCCCGCCGCGGGCCTGTTGTCAGCCTGCTACCTGGCGGAAGACCTGCACGGTTTCCTTGAGTTCTGGCGCCGGCACCCGGCGTTTTCGTTCCTGCTGGTGGCGACCCCGAAGGGCGACCTGGTGGATCGCCGCGGATTGATCTATGGCGGTCACCAGAAGAAACCCGCCAACAGCATCGTCCAGCGCGAGGTCGACCTGCGCGAGACGGGCCGGGCGGTCGTCGCCGAACAAAAGGCCCACGACGACCAGCGGGCCCACATCGAACAGGTCAACGCGGCCTTGGTGGCCGCCGAACAGGTGCTGGAGCAGAAGCGCAAGGACGTGCTCGCGAGCTCGCAGGTGGCCGCCGCCATCCACACGGAAGAGAAGAATGCGCAGAAGGCGCGCGAGGACGCCGCCAACCGGCTCGGCCGCATGGAAAATGAACTGGCCAACCTTAAGCGCGACCACGACGAGGCCCTGTCGCGGCTCGCCAAGGCGCAGGCGCAACTGGCCGAAGCCGAGGCCAAGGTGAGCGCGCAGAAAGACCGGATCACGGCGGCCGAGGCGGCCATCGTCCAGGCCCGCGCGGCGCGGGACGAAAAGAAGGAGATTCTCGCCCAGGCCCGGCTCGAACTGGCGGAACGCCGGCAAAAGGTCGAGGTGCTCGACCGCGGGCTGTCGGAGATGGAACGCCGGCGCGCGCAGCTCGACGAGCTGCTGGTGCAGCGCCAGATCGAATTGGAGACGTGGACCGAGCAGGTGAAACAGCTCGAGGCGGAGACCGGCACCCAGCGCCGGCGGGCGGCCGAGATCGTCAAGACCCTCGCCGTGGCCCAGGAAAACGTCGAAAAGGTCCGCGTCGAGCTGCAGACGGTCGAGCAGGAGATGGCCGCCGTCGAGCAGGGCCTCGCGGCGATCCGCACCGAGGCCGACGCGGCGCAATCGGAACTGACCAAGCACGAGGTGCAGGCGGCGGAGACCGGCGCCCGGGCCCGTTTCCTCAGCGAGGAGGTGAAGCACGAGTTCGCGGTCGAGGTGGCGACGATCGACTGGAAGGACCTGCTCTGGCACGCCGACGACGAACCGGAGGGTATTCGCGACCTCGATCTGGATGAGGAAGACGAGCCTGCGGCTCCCGCCGCCGGGGCGCCATCCAGCGACGCCGCTGGCACCGAAAGCTCGAGGCCGCGCCGCCGGAAGAAGAAGGAGAACAAGGGGACGCCGACCGAGGCGGACCTCGCGGAGCTCGACGGCACCAAGTGGGACGAACTCAAGGCGGAGGTCGACGCGCTGCGCCAGCGCATCGGCGCCATGGGTGCGGTCAACCTCGTGGCGATCGAGGAATACGCGGAACTGAAACAGCGCTTCGAATTCCTCAAGAACCAGAGCGAAGATCTCGTGGGCGCGAAGGCGCAGCTGCTCAAGGCCATCGACGACATCAACCAGACCTCGCTCCAGCAGTTCCAGGTGACCTTTGAACAGATACGGAAGAATTTCGCCTACACCTTCCAGATCCTGTTTGGCGGCGGACGGGCGGAGATCGAGCTGGTCACCGCCGAGGATCCGCTGGAAAGCGGCATCGAGATTGTCGCGCAGCCGCCCGGCACGAAGCTGAAGGGCATCACGCTGCTGTCCGGCGGCCAGAAGACCCTGACGGCGGTGGCGCTGCTGTTCGCGCTCTACATGGTCAAGCCGTCGCCGTTCTGCCTGCTGGACGAACTCGACGCGCCGCTCGACGAATCGAACATCCACCGCTTCACGAACCTGCTGAAGCAGTTCGTGAAGGACTCCCAGTTCATCATCATCACGCACAACAAGAGCACGATCGCGGCGGCCGACGCGATCTACGGCGTGACGATGCAGGAGCGCGGTGTGTCCAAGACGCTGTCGATGCGCTTCGACCAGGCGAAGGGCGAAGCCGAGGTGCTGCCGACCACGGTCGCGGACGCGGTCCGCAACGCACGTCCGCAGGCGCCGGTGGAGACGTAGCTGGTGGAGGGCCGGTCTCCTGACCGGCCGCATGAACGCATTGCGGAATGGAGGGTTGGTCTCCGGACCAGCTGCGATTGAGAGAACGGTCGGCCGGGAGGACGACCCTCCACCTCCGAGCCCCGCGCTACATCCGCAGCAGGCACGGAGTGCGGGCGCCACCGGATCGGTGATTGCTCCCGGCCTGGCGGAATGCACGATGCCGGCACCCCTCCACGCCCCATGAATCCACGCCCATTCCTCGCTTTGCTCGCTGCATTGCTGTCGGTCTTGCCGGCCTTCGCCGCCCATCCCTTCTTTTGTACCGATTCCTATGGCAACAAGGTGGCCGTCGTCTCGGCCGACGGGACGATTGAATGGCAATTCACCTGCCAGCATCCGCAGGACTGCTGGGTGTTGGCCAACGGCAACCTGCTGTTCTGCCACGCCCATGGCGCCATGGAAAAGACCCGCGCCGGCGAAACCGTCTGGGAATACCACGCCGGTGCCGGCACCGAGGTCCACTCGTGCCAGCCGCTGCCGGATGGACGCGTGCTCATGGTCGAGAACGGTCCCTGCCGGCTCGTCGAGGTCGATCGCGCGGGCCAAATCGCCAAGGAGATCAAACTGGCGCCGCCGCCGCCCGCGGTGCACGTGCACGACCAGTTCCGGGGAGTCCGCAAGACCGCCGCCGGCCACTATTTCGTCTCGCGCAAGGCCGAGCACGAGGTGGAGGAACTCGACGCCGACGGCCGTACGCTGCGTCGCTTTCCGGTCGGCGGCGACGTGCACATGACGCTGCTGTTGCCGAATGGCCATCTGTTGCTCGCCCTCGGCGAGGGCCGCAAGATCCAGGAGCTCGACCGCGACCTCAAGGTGGTTTGGGAACTCGGCGCGGAAGATGTCCCGGGCAACCCGCTGCGGCTGATGACGGGATTCCAGCGCCTGCCGAACGGAAACACGATCTACTGCAATTACCTCGGCCATGGTCACCTCAGGCAGCAGCCGCATTTCTTCGAACTCGATCCCGCCGGCAAGGTGGTGTGGCAGTTTGCCGACCACGACCATTTCAAGACGATTAACCAGATCCAGGTGTTGGACGTGCCCGGCGACCCGGCGAAGGGCGAGATCCTGCGCTGAGTGCTGTAGAAATGGAGGGTCGATCTCCCGGCCGACCGGATTGGCAAGGCGCGGTCGGCCGGAAGGCCGACCCTCCGGTAGTCGCGCTGCGTTCGAGCGCGCCATCGAGGTGGTGGGTTGGAGGCGGGGTGCCCTCACCCCGCGAGGCATCGCGCCGCCATCGCGAAAGCGGGGTGGGGGCACCCCGCCTCCAAATCCGATTGTTACGATTGGGTGACGGCCGGGATTTCACCTTTTTCCGCGGAGCGGACGGCGCTAGGTTGGCGTCGCTTCCTTCCACCCATGAATAACCGATTGGTTTGTGTTGGAGAAAATGCCGGCCGCCTGTTCGAGGGCGAAGTCCCCGAGACATTCTGTTTTGTGCCGCAGGAACTCCTGACCGGTGAAGGCGAGAACCTCCAGGTGGCCGAGGTCGGGTACGTGGCGGGACATTGGGACGAGCGCAACATGCGTTCGAATCTGACGGTCGAGGGCGGTTCGCGGCTGTTTCCCGATGCGCGGCGCCCGGTGGAGAATGTCGAGACCGAGCCGGTGCAAACGTTCCTCAGCCGGCTGCGCTTCGTCTGGACGGGGGGGTACTGAAAAGCTGGAGGGCCGGTCTCCTGACCGGCCGGATGGACGCGTGACGGAGTGGAGGGTTGGTCTCCTGACCAACCGTATCCAACAAGCGCGGTCGGCCGGGAGGCCGACCCTCCCACAATGTGGACGCGGGGCCACCGGTCCGGCGTGACGGAACGAACGCGACGCGGTCGGCCGGGAGGCCGACCCTCCACTTTGGATGAAACGCAAAAGGCGCGACCCCTTGCGGGATCGCGCCTCTTTTGCTTGCCCGGCCGGGGGGTAGACCGGCCGGGTAAAGTGGGAACCTAATGGCCGGCCGCGGCGGCGGCTTTCTTCTTCGCCACGGCATCGCCGCCGGAGTCCTCCGTGATCATGTCGGCGGGCACGTTGGCCAGGGCTTCCTCCATGGTCGTGAGCCCCATCTTGACCTTCAACATGGAGTCCTGGTGTATGGTCTTCATGCCGGTCTTCATGCAGACGCGCTTGAGGTCGGCGACCTCGACCTCGGCGTTGATGGCCTCGACGATCTGCTCGTTGTTGACCATGAGCTCGTGGATGCCGACGCGGCCCTTGTAGCCGGTGCCGCCGCAGACATGGCAGCCGCCCGGGGCGGCCTTGAAGATCTCGGGCGCCTCCTTGATGTCGAGCGCCTTCATGATGATCTCGGCCTCGCGGCCCTCGGGCACGTACTTCGACTTGCAGTTCTTGCAGACGCGGCGCAGGAGGCGCTGGGCGCACACGCAGACGAGCGATGCCGAGATGTTGAAGGGCTCGATGCCCATCTCGCCCATGCGCGAGACGGTGGAGGGCGCGTCGTTGGTGTGGAGCGTGGACACGAGCAAGTGGCCGGTGAGGGCCGCCTCGCAGGCGATCTGGGCGGTCTCCTTGTCACGAATTTCACCGACGAGGATGATGTCGGGGTCCATGCGGAGGTAGCAGCGCAGCGCCCGCTGGAAATCGAGCCCGATCTGCTTGTTCATCTGCATCTGGTTCAGGCCGGGCAGCGTGTACTCGATCGGGTCCTCGGCCGTCTGGATGTTCACGTCGGGTGTGTTCACCTCGGCCAGCGCGGCATAGAGGGTCATCGACTTGCCCGAGCCGGTCGGCCCGCAGTGGAGGATCATGCCGTACGGCTGGCGGATGCAGTCGCGGTATTTCGCCAGGTTCTCCTCGGAGAAGCCCAGGGCCGGCAGCGGCATGGTGGACTTCTGCTTGTCGAGAATACGCATGACGACCTTCTCGCCGTGGTTCATCGGGCCGGTGGCCACGCGCAGGTCGATGTCGATGTTCTTTTTCGTGAATTTCTTGAAGACGATACGACCGTCCTGCGGGAGGCGCCGCTCGGAGATGTCGAGGTTGCACATGATCTTCAGGCGGGCGACCATGGCGCCGGTGACCTGCTTCGGGAGGCGCATCTTCTCCGCGCACATGCCGTCCACCCGGTAGCGGACGAGCAGTTCCTTTTCCATCGGCTCGATGTGGATGTCGGACGCGCCCGAGATGTAGGCGTCCTCGATGATGCGGTTGGTCAGCTGGATGATCGGCGCCGAGTCCTCGCTCTCGAGGTCGGCCGCCTTCACCTCGCCGCTGCCGTCGGTGGTGTAGGCGCCGGCGATGAGGTCCTTGACCTCGTCGATGTCGACTTCCTGCGCCTCGGCGCCCGGCTTCTTCGCGGCCGATTCCTTGAAAAACTTCTTGAGGAGTTCCTCGAGCAGGCTGGCGGGGATGACCTTGACGTCATCGATGGTCATCTCGGTCGCCTGCTGGAAGGCCTCGCGCTTCGCGTAGTCGAGCGGGTTGGTCATCAGGACCGAGCAGGTGGTCGCGCCCGTCTTCTTGTAGGGGAAAATCTGCTCGCGGCGGATGATGGCATCCCCGGTCACCTCGACGAGCTTCTCGTCGATATCGACCTCTTCGGGCTTGGTGATGAGCGGGAGCTCGGTGAACTTGGAGATGAACTTGGCGGTGTCCTCGGCGCTGAGCTGGAACTTCGGGTCCAGCATGCGCTGGATGAGCGTGGACGAGTACTCGGCGACCTCGCGCAGCACGCTGAGGTCCTTGGTGGTGAACTGGCCGTTCGTGCCGGCCGAAGGCTCCTTGTTGAGCACCTGGATCGCGCCGATGACGATGTTGGTCTTCAGCGGGACCGTGAGCATGGAGGTGACCTCGAAGCCGACCTCCATTTTCTTGAGCGAGGCGGCGTCGGGTCCCTTGCCGAAGAAGAAGAGCGGTTCGCCGGTCTGGATCACCTTGCCGACGTTGCCGGTGCCGGCCGGCAGCTTGAGCTGGAGCAGCTTCCGCGACGTCTCCTTGAACTGCATCTCCTTGTCCTTGTCGCTGCCCCACAGCGTCGGCGAATAGTAGATGTGCTTGAACGCGATCTCGCCGCCCTCGACGAGGTACAGGGTCATGGACTGCGCCTGCAACGACTCGACCACCTTACTCGCGGTCAGCTCGATGACGCTGTTGACGTCCTCGCGGCTCGGCGCCGGCTTGGAAATGACCTTGATGAGCAGGGACCGGCGCAGCGTGCCGGTGAGGTTGCTTGCAGTTGCCATTGAGAAGGGGAGGTGAGCGAACGGCGGGCCGCCGGCGAGCGGCGTGGCACCGACTTAAAAACGCTCTTGCTTGTATGGGCAATTTTTCACGTGGTCGAGGGCGAACTTGCGATGCTGCGCTGGCTCTCAAATTTCTGGCAGGGCGTGCGCGGGCCGGCGGTCACCGGGGCCCGGGCGGACGAGGGCGCGAAGGGCGAGCAGGCCGCGCTCGACTTCCTGCAACACCGGCACGGCTTCAAGCTCGTGGCCCGCAACTGGCGCAGCCCGCGCGACGAGCGCGAGGAGATCGACCTCGTCTGCCAGGACGGCGACGTGCTCGTGTTCGTCGAGGTCAAGGCGCGGGCCGAGGGCGCCCTGGTGCCCGGATACTATGCGGTGGACGAAAGGAAGAAGCGGGTGCTGCGCCGGGCCGTGCAGGCGTACCTCGCGCAACTGACGTGCCCGCCGCGGACCTTTCGCCTCGACGTTGCCGAGGTGACGCTCAGCGACCGCCTGCCGGCGCAAGTCATGCATTTTGAAAACGTGCCGCTCTTTCCGAAGGGCTACCAGGTGGTGCGCCAGAGCGACTCGTTCAGCGAGGCGGCATCGTAGTCCGGCGGCTGCACCGCGATGCAGCCCTACGCACGGCACGGGGAACGGCTGCACCAAGGTGCAGCCCTACGCACGGATCACGCATTCGTAGGGCCGGACCTCGGTCCGGCCGCGAGATCGGCCGGACGGCGCACCGCCTGAATTGCCTTGCCGGGTCGGGGCATCGAGCCAACTTCCCCGCGTATGGCTGAAGAATCGCGTCACCCGTTCCTGCACGGCCTCAGCAAGCATCGCGGGTCGCCGCCCACCGTGGTCGTCATCTTCGGCGCTTCGGGCGACCTGACGGCCCGCAAGCTGATCCCGGCCATCTACAACCTGGCGCACGACGGACTGCTGCCGACGGATTTCTTCCTGGTCGGCTTCGGCCGGAAACCGATACCCGACGCGGAGTTCCAGGCGATGGCCGAGGCCGCGGTGAAGGAGTTCTCGCGCCGCGAGATCGACCCGGCGGTTTGGGCGCGGCTCGCGCCGCGGACCCTGTACGTGAGCGGCGGTTACGACGAAAAGCCGGCTTTCGACCGTCTCGGCCAGCGCATCGCCGGCCTCGAAAAGGAAATCGGCCAGCAGCTCCAGGCCCTATTCTACATTTCGACGCCGCCGTCGGTCTTCGCGCCGATCCTGAAGAATCTCGGCGCCAGCGGGCTGGCCGCGCGCTACGTCGGCCAGGTCAACCAGTCGAAGGTCATCATCGAGAAGCCGTTCGGCCGCGACCTCGCCAGCGCCCTGGCCCTGAACCGCTCGCTGCTGGGCGAATTCGAGGAGTCGCAGGTCTTCCGCATCGACCACTACCTCGGGAAGGAAACCGTGCAGGACCTGCTCGTGCAGCGCTTCGCCAACGCCATCTTCGAGCCGCTGTGGAACCGCAACTTCATCGACCACGTGCAGATCACCGTGGCGGAGGAAGTCGGCGTCGGCTCGCGCGCCGGTTACTACGAGCAGAGCGGCTGCCTGCGCGACATGATCCAGAACCACACGATGCAGCTGCTCGCGCTGACCGCGATGGAGCCGCCGGTGTCGTTCGACCCGGAGTCGATCCGCGACGAGAAGGTGAAACTGCTCAAGGCCATCCAGCCACTGCGGCTCGACGGCGCCGCCCCCGATGTCGCCCGCGCGCAATACGGCCCGGGCCTGCTCGGCGGCCAGGAGGTGCCCGGTTACCTGGCCGAGAAGGACATCGCGCCGCAGTCCGCGACGGAGACTTACGCCGCCCTCCGGCTCAGCATCAACAACTGGCGCTGGCAGGGCGTGCCGTTCTACCTGCGCTCCGGCAAGCGCCTGGCGCGCCGCGTCAGCGAGATCGCCATCCGCTTCAAGCGCGCCCCGGGCAACATCTTTGCCGAGTCGGATCGCTTCAACCTCGCGCCCAACACGCTGGCCTTCCAGATCCAGCCCGACGAGGGCCTGAGCCTCGTCCTCAACGCCAAGGTGCCGGGCCTCGAGACGCGCACGCAACCGGTGAAGATGAATTTCCGCTACGCCACGACCTTCGGCTCCAACACGCCCGAGGCCTACGAGCGGCTGGTGCTCGACGCGATGATCGGGGACGGCACGCTCTTCATCCGCGGCGACGAGACGGAGCGCTCGTGGCAGCTCATCACGCCGATCCTCGAGCACTGGGCGGCGCAAGGTCGCAAGGGCATGGACAATTACCCGGCGGGGTCGTGGGGGCCGTCGTCGTCGGCCGCACTGCTGGCCGCGAACGGCCACCTGTGGCGGGAACCATGACCGCGCGGGAACCGCGCGAAGTACCCAAGGAACAAGGAGCAAGTACCAAGATGAAAAGCCTCGATAACCAGCGGCGGCTCGTTTCCGCCGGATCGTGTCACCTGGAACTTGTCACTTGGTACTTTTCTTCCCGCCATGACCACGGTCTTTGACGCGCTGCCCGGGATGGAGGTGTCCGCCGGTGAGATCAACCCCGGCTTCGCCCGGTTGTGGCACGACACCGCCGCCGAGGAGCAAAAGGCCATGCAGCTCAACCTCGTGCTGCACTTCGGCCTCGCCACCGAGCCGGCGGACGCGCTCGAGCAGTTCCAGGTCGCCCGGCGCCTGGCCCGGCGTTACCCGTGCCGCGCGGTGGTCCTCTGCCCGTGGCGCGAGGACACCGGCAAGGTCGAGATCCGCGCGAAGATCTACGGCGAATGTTTCATGGGGCATTCGAAGGAGGACACGCGCTGCATCGAGATCGTGGCCTTGAGCTATCCGCCCGCGGCGAAGGATTTCCTGCAGGACCAGGTGTCCGTCTGCCTCACGCCCGACCTGCCGCTCTACTATTGGGCCCATCGGTTCACCTCCAGCCGACGGCTCGCCAACTACGTGTACCTGCTCACGCGCTCGCAACGCGTGATGTTCGACAGCGCGATCGTGTCGCCCGATGCCCTCTCGTTTTCCTGGCCGAAGATATCGGCGGTGCGCGACCTGGCCTACTCGCGCACGCTGCCGCTGCGTCAGAACATCGGCCAGTTTCTCAGCCGTTACGCGCCGGCCGCCATCGTCGGTGGGCTGAAAAGCGTGACCATCCGCCACCGCGCGAACCTGGCGGCCGAGGCGAACTGCCTGCTCGGCTGGGTCAAGAAGGGTCTCGTGCGCTGCGGCGCCAGCACGACGGACGGCATGGCGTTCACCGTCAGCCCGCTGGATTGTCCCAGTTGCTTCTCCCTCGAATTCACCTACGCCGACGGGCACAAGACCTTCCGGTGGTCGGCGGACATGGACAAGAACGTGGCGGACTTCGTCGGCGACCTCGGCACCGGGCGCACCACCCAGACCGTCGGCGCGCACCTCCTGCTGCCGGAACAGGCGCTGAGCGAGGCGATGTTCTTTTAAAAAAAGGGGGCGGCGCAGCCGAAGGACGCATGAAAATGAACCGACTCATCCCGATGCTGCCGGTGCAGAGCATGCCGCGGAGTGTGGAGTTTTACCAGAAACTCGGCTTCAGTGTTGAGCGTCGGGAGGATCGCTGGGGTTGGGCGATGCTTCGCTGTGACGAATGCCGGCTCATGGTCGACCAGTCCATCAATCGCCCGGCCGATGGTCCGCGCCTGGGCGTGGTCTATCTTTATCCCGAGGATGTCGCCGCGTACCACGCCCGGGTGCGAGCGAGCGGACTGGCGCTCCCCGACCTGGACGTCGCCTTCTATGGGATGTGGGAATTTCGCATCGAAGATCCGGACGGAAATCGGCTTTGGGTCGGGCAGGCCCCGGCGAACGGTGCCTGAGCCGCAACGGTCGCTGGGAACCTTCGGCCGGTGACTCGCGCACGATCGTCACGCAAATTCATAAAACACCATGGCCAAATACCTCATCTCCTTCCCCAGCGCCGCGATGGTCGTGCCCCCTGGCGAGTTGGAGGCGGTGGGCCGCGACGCCCATGCCGTGATCGAGCAGGCGGAGGCTGCGGGCGTCTATGTCTTCGGCGGGGGCATCGACGAATCCGTCCCGCCGGTGCTCGTCGCGGCCGACGGCTCGGTCGCCCCGGGCGGCTACCCGTGGGCGCCTCCGCTCAACGGCGGCTTCACCATCCTCGAACTGCCCACGCGCGAGGAGGCGGTCCGCTGGGCCACCCGCATCGCGCAGGCCTGCCGTTGTCAGCAGGAGCTGCGCATCTTCATGTTCGATCCCGCCTCTTAGCGACGATGGCGGTGTAATGAATGTCGTCCTCGTACATGGATTCCTGGACAGCGCCCGGATCATGTCCGGCCTCTCGCGCCGCTTGGCCGCCGAGGGTCATGCGTGCTTTGCCCCCAGCCTGAAGCCGGCGGATGCGCGCTCCGGGCTGGCTGCGCTTTCCGCGCAGCTTCGCCGGTTCATCGAGCTGTCGCTTCCGCCCGATGCGCGGCTCGCGTTGGTTGGGTACAGCATGGGCGCCCTGGTCTGCCGACATTACCTGCAGGAGCTCGACGGTCGAAATCGAGTCGACGCGTTCTTCTCCATCACGGGCCCTCACGCCGGAACCGTCGTCGCCTACCTCTATCCGGGGCGGGGCGCGAAGGAGATGAGACCGGGAAGCGAATTCATCCGGCGCCTCGAGGCGACGGCGGAGCGCCTGGCCGGCGTCCCGACCGTCTGCTATTGGTCGCCGCTGGATCCGCTGGTGGTCCCGACAAAGAGTGCGCGCCTGCACGCGACCGAGCATGTCCGCGTCCCGTTCTCGTTTCATCCGATCATCACGCATGATCGCCGCATCCAGCGCGACATCGCAGCGCGCCTCAAAGGGGTAGCGCCCAAGATCTGAGCGCCGCCGGATTCCGCCTCCAGGTTGAGTCAGGCCAGCACGCGCAACCCGCGGAGGGCCGACTCGACCCGGTCGAAGACCGGCAATCCGGCCGCGGCGAAGGCGTGCCGATAGGCGGCATAGTCCACGCCGGAGTCCACGACGACGCCGATCGGCTTGCCATGGGTCACGGTCAGGTGCGCGAGCACCGCGGCCATCTTCGCTCCGCCGGCGGCGGTCGTGTCGAGGTTGCGGGTGAACGGCACCAAACCCACCACCAACGCGGCGGCATCCGGGAGCAAGAGCTCCGCGGCATCGAGGAACGCCCCCTCACTCGCCATCGGGGTGAGGTCGAGCGGCAGGCGCGGCGCCACCAGCCCGCCGAGTTCGTGGCGGGTGAGCATTGAGGCGAGGGCGGCTTGGGTGGAGGCGGACAAGGTGGCGAGGGGCAGGCGCGCGTCGAACAGGTCTCCGCCGTTCACGCTTTCGAAACCGGCATTCGTCAGGAGTGCGACGGGTCCGGTCTTCAGCTGCGGGTGGGCGCCGAGCCACCGCAGGGCGCAATCGAATTCGTCGATGCTCCCGGCAAAGTTGGCGCCCGCGCGCTCGAGCAGGCCGCGTTCCAAAGAGAGATTGCCGGCCATGGCACCGGTATGACTGGCGGCGGCGGCCTGGCCGGCCTCGGTGCGGGCGGCGCGATGCAGGACGACGCGGCGGCCGTTCCGGCCCAACTGGCGGATGGCGTGCGCGGCGGGCAGCAACTGGCCCGGGCCGAAGCCCTCGATGTAGGCGGCGACTGGCCCGGGGCCGGGCTCCGCCGCGAGCGCGGCCAGCACGTCGCACAGGGCGACGTCCAACTGGTTGCCCAGCGCGAGGCCGAGGCCGAAGCGCAATTCCGGGGCGCGCGAGCGCCGGCTCAGCAGAAAAGCTCCGCTCTGGCCGAGGAGGGTAAGTTCGCCGCCGGGGTGCGGCGGTGGCGGCAGCTTGTCGGGTGCGATGAACGAGGTGTCGAGCCGCCGGCCCGGCACCCAGTGGCCGAGAAAGTTTGGGCCGAGCACCGCCGGGGTCCAACGTCCAGCCGCCCGGGCAACACACAAAGCCCCGGACAGCTGGGCGCCGAAGCCGGCGGTGTCGGCCCCGTCACCAATGCCACCGCAGGTTAGGGCTACGATGGCCGCCCCGCCGCCTTGTGCGATCAGCTGCATCAGCACACCAACTGCAGCCGGGGCGGGCAGGGCAAGGACAAGAAGATCCACGGGGGCCGCGCGCAGCGCGCCGACCTCGGCCACGCAGGGCAGGCCGAGAAAACGCTCCCGACCCGGCTTCACGAGCACGAGATCGCCGGGCGGCAGGCCGTAGTGGCGGAGGTTTTCCAGGATGATGCGACCGACGCTGTCCTCGCGGGTCGATACCCCGGCCAGCGCGATGCGCCGCGGCTGGCGCAGCCGGTCGAGGAAACCGGCGGGCGGCGGCACGCGCGCGGCCGAGCGGGGACCCTGCGTGCCCACGGCGTCGAGCGGACGCGGTTCGCCCTTGAGGTCAAGAGCCACCGGGTTCAGCTCGAGCAGCACGAGCCCCTCGGCGTCCGCCACGGCGGCCAGGTTCCACAGCGACGCCAGGAAACGCCCGAGGATGGCGCGGGTCGTGAGCGCATGCGTGCCGCGCACGCGGCCGAGCCAGATGCGGCCGAGCAGGTGGTGTTCGAGTTCCGCCAGCGCCTGTTCCGGGCGCGTGAACGCGAGCGGCCAGCGGAGCGGCGGCGCCAGTTCGGCGAGCGCATCGGCCTGCATGCCACCGAAGCCGAAGAGCAACGTCCAGCCGGCCTCGCCGTGGGCCAGGGACACGAAGCCCTCGGAGGGCAGGTGGGGGCAGGAAGCCACATCGATTTGCTCGCAGACCAGCCCGTCGAGCCAGCGGTGGCCGCCGGACTCCAGCCGCTGCCGCATGACCCGTACCTCGTCGATGACGCTCTGCTTCTCGAACGGGAGGAAATGCACGGCGCCGAGCTCCGACTTGTGCCACACATTCTCCCCGAGTCCCTTCACGACCACGGGCTCGCCGGTCTCGAATGGCAGGGGGCCGCCGGCCTTGGCGTGCCGCGGCGGATTCAGCCCGGCGCGCTCGAGGAGGTCGTAGGCCTCCGCTTCGTCGACAAAGGCGGTGGGGCTCATGTGGAAGTGGCGAACGTTTGGGGGAGGCGGGGTGCCCTCACCCCGCGGGCTTCAGTCATCGTGGCCGGCGCCTCGCGGGGTGAGGGCACCCCGCCTCCATGACGGCTGAAGCAACTGTCGAAGCCCGGGTTCACGCGAGGATGGCGGCGCCCGCCTTCTGTCCGGCGGCGAAGGCGGCTTCGTTGAGGGGCAGCAGTGCAGCCTTGTCCTTCATGACATGGCGGAGCGTGCGCAGCATCGCATCGGCCGGCAGGATGTCGGCCGCGGCCTGGAGGACGCCGAGGGCGACGATGTTTTTGACCATGGGTCGGCCAAGCCCGGCGGCGAGTTGGGTCAACGGCACGGGCAGCACCTGGCGGCCGGCGGGTAGCGGCCCGGGCTCAAGCACGACGGTGCTGTCGTAGATGATCAATCCGCCCTCGGGCACGCAGGAGGCGAACTTCGCCAGGCTGGGCGCGTTGAATGCGACCAGGATGTCGGGCTGCGGGGCGGCCGGGTTGAGCACCTCGTCGGCGGCGAGGTGGACGTCGGCATAGGACGTTCCGCCCCGGCTCTCGGGTCCGTAGCTCGGGATGTCGGTGGCGTCGTAGCCCAGCTCGACGGCGGCGCGGGTGAGCAGGAGGGCGGCCGTCTGGGCGCCGTCGCCGCCGGCGCCGGCAAACTTGAGGGCGAGGTCGCGTTTCTCGAAATGCGCGGGCCAGGCGGCGGCAGTCCGCGCGCCCTCGGCCGGGTCGGCACCGCAGAAGCCGAGGATTTCCTCGGGCTCGAAGCGCGGCGCGGCGGGCTGGAACCACGGCTCGACCGTCAGGTCCTTCTTCACGCCGAGCGGGAAGACGGGCTCCATCTGCTCCTTCACCCATTTTTCGGCCTCGGTGGGAGTCAGCTTCAAATGCGTCGGGCATTCGCTGAGCACCTCGATGAAGGCATAACCGCGGCCCTCGAGCTGGAGTTGCAGGCCTTTGCGGATCGCCTTGCGGGCGCGGACGCGCTGGCGGGCGTCGTAGAGGGCGACGCGTTCGACGTACACGGGACCGTCGAGCGATGCGATCAGCTCGGCCATTTTCAACGGCTGGCCCATCGCCGGCTTCCGCCCGTCGGGACTGGTGGCGGTTTTCTGGCCCATCAGCGACGTCGGCGCGAGCTGGCCGCCGGTCATGCCGTAGATGGCGTTGTTGATGAAGACGACGGTGAGCGGCAGGCCCAGCTGGGCGATCGAGATCGTCTCCGCGAGACCGATGGACGCCAGGTCGCCGTCGCCCTGGTAGCTGATGACGACAGCGTCGGGATTGGCGAGCTTGTGGCCGAGGGCGACCGCCGGCGCCCGGCCGTGCGCGGCCTGGGTGTTGCCGGTGTCGAAATAATAATGGGCGAACACCGCGCATCCGACCGGGCTCACCAGGATCGTCCGGTCCTGCAGGCCGAGCTCCTCGATGACCTCGGCGAGGTCGCGGTGCACGACGCCGTGGCCGCAGCCGGCGCAATAGTGCGTGCTGCGCCCCTTGAGGCCTTCGCCGTGGGCGTGCCGGAGAAAGTTCGAGTAGAAGACACTCATGACAGCACCCCCGCGATTTCCCGGATCGCCTCGAAGACCTCGTCCTGTGACGGCAGCACCCCACCGTAGCGCCGCACCGCGCTGATCGGCGGCGGGGCGATGCCCGCGTGGCTGAGCGCGAGCCGGAGCTCGTCCTCGAGCTGACCCGGTCCACCCTCGACCATCACGATGTGCCCGACCTGTGGGAGCAAGGCCCGGAGCGCGTCGATCGGGAACGGCCACAGCGTGATCGGGCGGAACAAGCCGGCCTTGATGCCCTGGGCGCGGGCGGCCTCGATGGCGCCCTTCGCCATCCGCGCCGGCGTGTTGCACGCCACGACGAGAATGTCGGCATCGTCCGCGCGATAGGTGTCGGCGCGCTGCTCGAGTTGCGCGATGCCGGCGTATTTCTCGTTGAGCTTGCGGTTGTGCGCCTCGAGGTCGTCCTCGGCGAGCTGGATCGAGCAGATCAGGTTGTGCCGGTGGCCGCGGTCGCCGTGAACGGCCCAGTCGGGCACGCCGGGCTTGCGGAGCTGGCCGGGCAGGCGGACGACGCCGGTCATCTGTCCAAGATAGCCGTCGCCGAGGATGACGACCGGATTCCGATAGAGGAAGCTGAGCTCGAAGGCGCGGATCGTCAGGTCGAGCATCTCCTGCGGCGTACCGGGAGCCAGGACGATCGCATGGGTGTTGCCGTGCCCGAGGCCGCGGCACGCCAGCTTGATGTCGGCCTGCTCGGGCGCGACGTTGCCCAGGCCGGGACCGCCGCGCATGATGTTGACGAAGACGCCCGGCACCTCGGCGCCGATCATGTAGCTGATGCCTTCGAGCATCAGGCTGAAGCCCGGTCCGCTCGTGAAGGTGATGCAGGGCACGCCGGCGCCGCCCGCGCCATACATCATATTCACCGCGGCGACCTCGCTCACGGCCTGGACAAAATGCCCGCCGATTTTTGGCAGGATCTTGGCCATCAGCTCCGCGCCCTCGGTGCTTGGCGTGATCGGATATCCGAACACATGACGGCAGCCGGCCAGGAGCGCGCCGACAGCCGAGGCATAGGTGCCTTTCAGCACCAGGGGCTCGCAGGCGGGCAGGGCGACGAACTCGTCCGGCTGCGGTCCGTCGGAGTGGCGGGCGACGACCTTCGGCCCGAAGAGCTTGGCCGGGTCCTGCAGTTCGAACTCGTGGCTGGCCACGATGCGCTCGGTCTCCGGGCGCAGCCCGAACGGCTCGGGGCACGCCGCCATGCAGAGGGCGCAACCGTTGCAGTTCTCGAGGTGCAGTTCGACCGGCACGAGGCCGGTCTCGGAGTTGATCGCGGTGCCCGGCGTGATGCAGCCGCGCGGGCAGGCCTCGATGCAGCGCAGGCAGCTCTTGCAGTATTCCGGCTCGAGGAAGGGCTTGGGGCGGGAGGACATGGCGGGGTGGAGAGGCAACCGGACGATCCGCCCGGAGGCGGACCGTCCGGCCCGGGGTGGTTTCGCGCCATGATACCGCCGCGCGTCCGCGCGCACTGTGCATCACTTGCCGGAGGTTGCGCGGATGTTGGAAAACGCATTTACGCCGGACGGCGTAGGTGCTTTGGCACAGGCGGTGCGGGCGGTCGGGGACATCGTGCTGGCGCGTCCGCCGCGATCTGGGCCTATCCTCGACTCGAATCGTTGCGGGAGCCTGCCGGCGGGCGATACGTTTGCCGATCGGGTGCGGCGATTTTGGGTCGCCGGCGAGCAGGCGCCTCCCGGCCGAGCGGGGCGGACTGCGCAAAGGTTAGGACAGACTCGGCGAAACAAAGGCTGGCGCGGGTCGTCGCGGCGTCGCTAGCCTGCGCGCGCATGTCCACCCCCGCCGTTGCCCCCGCGGCCGTCGCGGTCCTGAAACCGACGCGCGCCCGCTATTGGGTCATCGTCTTCGCCGTCACGCTGGCGGTCATCCAATACATCGACCGCGTCTGCATCTCGCAGGCGATGCCGACGATCGGCAGCGAGATGGGGCTGACGGATGCGCAGAAGGGGGCGATCTTCTCGGCGTTCACGCTGGCCTATGCGCTGTTCGAGATCCCGACGGGGTGGCTGGGCGACAAGATCGGCGCCCGCAGCGTGCTGTTGCGCGTGGTGCTCTGGTGGTCGTTCTTCACCGCCGCCACGGGCTGGGCCTGGAGCTATGTATCGATGCTGGTGACCCGCTTCCTGTTCGGGGCGGGCGAGGCCGGCTGTTTTCCGAACCTGACCAAGGCGCTCGGCGCGTGGCTGCCCAAAGTCGATCGCACCCGCGCGCAGGCGCTGATGTGGATGGGCGCCCGCTGGGGCGGGGCCTCGGCGCCGCTCCTGGTCGTGGCGGTGATGAGCGTCGTGAGCTGGCGCACGGCGTTCCTGATCTTCGCGCTGCTCGGCGTCGCGTGGGCCGTCGCCTTCTACCTTTGGTTCCGCGACAACCCGCGCGACCACCGCGCCGTCAACGCGGCCGAGCTCGCGCTGCTGCGCGAGAATGAGGACACGATCTGCGGCCACGGTGACGTGCCGTGGGGCGCGCTCGTGACCCGGCCGACGATGTGGCTGTTGTGGGGCCAGTATTTCTTCCTGAGCTACGGCTGGTACTTTTTCGTGACCTGGCTGCCCACCTACCTGAAGGATGTGCGCGGCCTCGAAATCAAGTCGAACGTCGTGATGCACTGGCTGGCGCGCTTGCTCGAGGGCAGCTTCAGCGAGGACCTCACATTGAAGATCCTCTCCGCCGCGCTCGCCGGCACGCCGCTGCTCTTCGGCGGCTTCGGTTCGATCCTCGCCGGCGTGGTCTCGAGCCGGCTAATCAAGCGCGGCGTGAGCGTGGCGCTGGTGCGGCGCACGTTCGGGTTTATCGGCATCGCCGGCGCCGCGGCGCTGTTGATGGCATCGTTCCAGATCCAGGACGCCCTGCTGGCGATGCTGGCCATGGGCATGGCCGGTTTCTTCAACGACCTGACGCTGCCGGGCAGCTGGGCCACGTGCATGGATGTCGGCGGCAAGTATGCCGGCACCGTCTCGGGCAGCATGAACATGCTGGGCAATTTCGGCGGCATGGCCGGTCCGCTGGTCGTGGGCTGGGTCCTGACGCTGACCCACCGCGACTGGCACGCGGTCTTCCTGGTCACGAGCGTCATCTATTCGCTGGGGGCCCTGTGCTGGCTGTTCATCGACCCGGTCACGCCGCTGGAGCGGAAGGCCGGGGATTGATTTCCGCCGCCGACCCGGCCTGAATGCGACCATGAAGTTGGCCCGCGCTTTCCTGGTGGTGCTGGTCGCGACGGGGCTGGTGGCGACCGCGGTGGCGGCAGACGCCGCCAAGCGCACCAAGCCGGCGCCGTCGCCGGCGATCGCGAAGCTCGGGTGGCTGGCCGGACGCTGGCGGATGGAAGTCCAGGGACGCGTGGTCGACGAGGAATGGATGACTCCGGCCGCCGGCGTGATGCTGGGCATGGCCCGGACGGTCGTGCGCGGGAAGGTGACCGAGCACGAGTTCATGCAGGTGCGCGAGGGCCCGGGCGGCGCGCTCTTCTTCATTGCGCAGCCGTCGGGGCAGAAGGAGGCGGCCTACCAGATCAAGTCGCTGACGGACACCGAGGCCGTGTTTGAGAACACCGAGCACGATTTTCCCCAACGCATCCGCTACACCCATCGCGCGGATGACACGGTGCTGGCCGCGATCGAGGGCGTGGCGCCCGACGGCCAGCCGAAGCGCGTCGAATTTACCTACCGGAGAGTCAACCCATGAAGACAAAATCACGCATCACCGGCATCGGCGGCATCTTCATGCGGGCGAAGAGCCCGCAGAAACTGGCGGCATGGTACCGCCGGCATCTCGGCCTGCCGGTCGATGACCAATGGTTCGGCTGGTCGTTCGAATGGCGCGACGCGCAGCGCCCGAAGCAGAAGGGCTGCACGGTCTGGAGCCTGTTCGCGCCGGACGCGAAGCAACTCGGTTCACCGCGCCAAGGCCACATGGTCAACTACCGCGTGGCCAACCTGAAGAAGGTCGTCGCGGCCTTGAAGAAGGAGCGCGTGTGGATCGATCCCAAGGGCATCGAGGCGTCGGATTTCGGAAAGTTCGCTTGGATCAAGGACGGCGAGGGGAACCGCATCGAACTCTGGGAGCCGCCCGAGGGCATGTGAGCATGCGCCCTCGCTGGCTGGCTTGCCTGATTTTGATGGGAACGGTCGCCGCGCGGGCGATGGCCGCGCCGGAAAGCGCCCTCTTCGCGCAGATGAAGGCGCAATTCCAGGCGAATTACGGCATTGAGCTTGCGGCGGATTTCGAGACCTACCCGGTGGCGGCCACTGACGGCGCCATCAGCGCGCAGAACGCCGGTGCGCACAACGTCGACATGGTGCTGTATTTCCTGCGCAAGGAATTCGCCAAGTATCCGCCGGAACTGTTGCGACAGTCCGGCGTGCGGCGCATCGTTTTCTGCCATGGTCTCGCCAGCCACGGCCACCGGATCGCGGGCGTGGCGGTGCAAAAGAATGCGACCATCTACATGGACTCGACCACCGAGGTCGGCGACGAGGCGCACCGGCGCCGCACGCTGCACCACGAGTTCTTTCACTTCCTCGACTACGCCATGCATGCCGGGGCGGACCTCAACCACGATGCCGGCTGGGAGGCGGCCAACGCCCCCGGGGTGCCGTATGGCGGCAGCGGCACCAACCAGCCCGTGCCCAACTGGGCCTCGCACCCGGCGGCGGGTTTCGTTTCGGACTATGCGCTCAAGGCTCTGCCGGAGGACCGGGCCGAGGTGTTCGGCGGCATCATGACCAACAACCTGACCATGCGGCTGCTCGTGCAGCGCGACAAGTTCCTGGCGGCCAAGGTGCAGGTGCTGAAAGACGAGCTGAAGACCTTTTGCCCGCAGGTGGACGAGGCGTTTTGGGCCCGGACGGCGAAGAATTTCTGAGGCGTGATCTCTCGGCGGGTGCGTTGCCTCCCGGCCGAGGACGCGGCATAGGCGGAGCGGCGATGGCGCCGGTGCTGGCGGAGCCTGCTTGCGGGCGACCGGCCGCGCCGGCCTCAACGAAGCGAGAGCACCGCGTAGGACTTCTTGCCCTTGCGGAGGAGGAGATACCTGCCGAAGAGGAGATCGTTCGTCGTGGCCATGCGGGCGAGGTCGACGCGGGCGTTGTTCAGGTAGACCCCGCCGGATTCGAGTGACTTGCGGGCGGCACCCTTCGACGGCTCGAGGCCGGAGTGGACCACCAGGTCGGCAATGGGCGCGCCGGCGCCTTCCAGCTTCGCGCGTTCGAGTTCCTTGGTGGGCACCTCGCCGACGACATCGTTGAAGACCGCCTCGGTGACGCCCTCGAGCGAGCCGCCGAAGAGGATGTCGCTGGCCTTGAGCGCCGCGGCGACGGCGGCGTCGCCATGGACGAGCGCGGTCATCTCCTTCGCCAGCGTCTTCTGCGCGGCGCGGCCGCCGGGGTTGGCCTTGAGCTCGGCCTCGAGCGTGCCGATCTCGTCGCGCGTAAGGAAGGTGAGGGTCTTGAGGAGCTTGATGACGTCGGCGTCGTCCGCGTTGACGAAGAACTGGTAGAAGCGGTACGGGCTGGTCTTCTTCGGGTCGAGCCAGACGGTGCCGGTGGCGGTCTTGCCGTACTTGGTGCCGTCGGCCTTGGTCAGGAGAGGGAAGACGAGGCCCCAGGCGGTGGCGCCGAGCTTCTTGCGAATCAACTCGGTCCCGACGGTGATGTTGCCCCACTGGTCGGTGGCGCCGACCTGCAGTTCGCAATGGAAGGTCTCGCGCAGGTGCAGGAAATCGAAGCCCTGGAGCAGCATGTAGGTGAACTCCGTGAAGCTGATGCCCGTGCTCCGGTCCTCCATGCGCGAGCGGACCGAATCCTTCGCGATCATGGAATTCACCGTGATGTGCTTGCCGACGTCGCGGAGAAACTCGAGGAAGCGGACCTCGCCGGTCCAGTCGTAGTTGTTGACCACGCGCGCCGGGTTCTTCGCGCCGGTGAAGTCGAGGAACCGCGCCAGCTGCGGCTTGATGGCGGCGAGGTTGTGCTCGAGCTGGGCGGGGGTCTGCAAGTTGCGTTCGTCGGACTTGCCCGAGGGATCGCCGACCATGCCCGTGGCGCCGCCGGCCAGCGCGATGGGATGATGTCCGTGCAGCTGGAAACGCCGCAGCGCGAACAGCGGCACGAGATTGCCCACGTGCAGGCTGTCGGCGGTCGGATCGAACCCGCAATAGAGGGTGATCGGGCCCTCGGCCAGGCGCCGGTTCAGGGCCTCGCGATCGGTGCAGTCGGCCACGAGCCCGCGCCATTCGAGTTCTTCCAGGATGGTCATCAGCAAGCGGTGGTTATTGGCCCCGGCCGCAGGCGGTGCAAGCGTGCAGTAGTTGGGGGCGGGGCGCCCTCAACCCGCCAGGCCTGGCGGGGCTGCATTCGTGCAGGGGGCACCCCGCCTGCACCGGGGGACAAACTAATGGCGAATGAGCCGAATTTAGAAAGAAGGATGATAACGCCCGGCCCGCACGGCCAGCCCGGCCGACCCGGCCGAAAATGGGTTGCCGCGGCTGTTCCAGCGGCTCTAGTTATCCGCTCCCACGCGACGCATCGCGTCGCCCAACCCAGTCCACCAACCCACCCATACCCATGCCACTCGCCGTCGGAACCAAAGCCCCCGATTTCACCCTGAAGACCAAGGCCGCGGACGGCCTGAAGGACGTCAAGCTGTCCGACTACGCCGGCAAGAAGGTCGTGCTGCTCTTCTTCCCGCTGGCCTACACCGGCGTGTGCACGCAGGAGATGTGCGACCAGACGGCCGGCCTCGGCGAATACGAGAAGCTCGGCGCGACGGTGCTCGCCATCAGCGTCGACAGCCCGTTCGCCCAGGAGGCATGGGCCAAGGCCAACAAGATCGGGATCACGCTGCTGTCCGACCTGAACAAGACCGTCATCAAGGCCTACGACGTGGTCTTCCCGATGCTCGCGGGCGTGGGCGACACGGCCGCGCGGTCGGCGTTCGTCATCGGCCCGGACGGAAAGATCAAATACGCCGAGCAGACGCCGACGCCGAAGGACCTGCCGAATTTCGCGGCGATCAAGGCCGCCCTGGCGCGCTGATGCCCGCCAGGAAGTGACAAGTTACAGGGAGCAAGTACCAAGGCCGATCCATGTGGTCCGTCGAATCCTGATACCTGTTACTTGATACTTGTTACTTTAATTCTCCCATGAGCACCCACCCGAACCCGTTCAACACCCTCCAGACCTTCGAGGGCGGCAAGCAGTTCTATTCGCTGCCCGCGCTGGCGAAGACGTTTCCCGGCGTCGCCCGCCTGCCGGTCAGCCTCCGGCTCGTCCTGGAGTCCGTCCTGCGCAATTGCGACGGCAAGCGCGTGCTGGAGGCCAACGTCCGGGAGCTGGCCGCCTGGAAGCCAGTCGAGCCGCGCACGGCGGAGATTCCCTTCGTGGTCGCGCGCATCGTGCTGCAGGATTTCACGGGGGTGCCGTTGCTGGTTGATCTCGCCGCCATGCGCTCGGCCGTCGCCAAGCTCGGCAAGAATCCCAAGATCATCGAGCCGCTGGTGCCCGTGGACCTGGTCGTCGACCACTCGGTGCAGGTGGACTTCGCGGGCTCGGCCGAGGCGATGCAGCGCAACCTCGAGCTCGAGTTCACCCGCAACCGCGAGCGCTACCAGTTCCTGAAATGGGGCATGCAGGCGTTCGACACGTTCAAGGTGGTGCCGCCCGGAATCGGCATCGTCCACCAAGTCAACCTCGAGTACCTCGCCCAGGGCGTCCTGAAGCAGGAAGCGGGCAACGGCGCGCAGGGCGCGGTCCATTATCCGGACACGCTCGTCGGCACCGATTCCCACACGACGATGATCAACGGCCTGGGCATCGTGGGCTGGGGTGTCGGCGGCATCGAAGCCGAGGCCGGCATGCTCGGCCAGCCCGTGTATTTCCTGACGCCCGATGTCGTCGGCGTGCACCTCACGGGCGCGCTGCGCGAGGGTGTCACCGCGACCGACCTGGCCTTGACCGTCACCCAGCTCATGCGAAAGACGAAGGTCGTCGGCAAGTTCGTCGAGTTCTTCGGCCCCGGCGCCGCCGCGTTGCCGGTCGTCGACCGCGCCACCATCGCCAACATGGCGCCCGAGTATGGCGCCACCATGGGCTTTTTCCCCATCGACGCCGAGTGCGTGAACTATCTCCGCGCCACCGGCCGCGAGGAGAAGCACGTCGCCACCTACGAGGCCTACTACCGGGCGCAGGGTCTGTGGGGCATCCCGCAGAAGGGCCAGATCGACTATTCGCAAGTGGTCGAGCTCGACCTGGCCAGCGTGGTGCCGAGCGTCGCCGGCCCGAAGCGGCCGCAGGACCGCATCGAGTTGCCGAACCTCAAGCGCGAGTTCATCGCCGCCTTCTCCAAACCGGTCGCCGAGTCGGGCTTTGGCAAGAAGCCCGGGGACCTCGGGCTGCGCGTCAAGGTGGCGGGCGACGGCCGGATGGTGTCGGGCGGCGGCAGCCAGGAGCCGGCCAGCGCGGCCCGCGCCCGGGCGGCGAACACGAACCTCCAGACCGAGACGGAAATGGCGAACAACCGCCCGACGCCGGACAAGGTCCGCGCGGCGGAAACCCACGCCGCGGAGATCGGCCACGGGTCCGTGCTCATCGCGGCGATCACGAGCTGCACCAACACCTCGAACCCAAGCGTCATGCTCGCGGCCGGCCTGCTCGCGAAGAAGGCGGTGGAGCGCGGCCTCCGGGTCAACCCGGTGGTCAAGTCATCGCTCGCGCCCGGCTCGCGCGTGGTCACCGATTACCTCGACAAGACCGGGCTCACGCCGTACCTCGACCAGCTCGGCTTCCAGACGGTCGGCTACGGCTGCACGACCTGCATCGGCAACTCCGGGCCGCTCGCGGCGGCGATCGAGGACGCAGTGGTGAAGAACGACCTCGTCGCCGCCTCGGTGCTGTCCGGCAACCGGAATTTCGAGGCGCGCGTGCACCAGAACATCAAGTCCAACTTCCTGATGTCGCCGCCGCTCGTCGTGGCCTTCGCCCTGGCCGGCCGCGCCGACATCGACCTGACCACGGAGCCCCTCGGGCGCGACCGGGCCGGCGTCGACGTCTATCTCAAGGACATCTGGCCGACCCTGCGGGAGGTGCGCGACCAGATGCAGGCGGCCCTGAAGCCCGAGGTGTTCCGCCGGCTCTACGCGAACTTCGCCGCGCAGAACCCGAAGTGGAACGAGATTCCCGCGAGCACGGGCCACGTCTACGCCTTCGACTCGAAGTCGACCTACATCCAAGAGCCGCCGTTCTTCACGAACTTCCGCCTGCAGCCCGGCGCGATCGCGGAGATCAAGGGCGCCCGCGCGCTCGGCATTTTCGGCGACTCCGTGACCACGGACCACATCTCGCCGGCGGGCGCGATCAAGAAGACGTCGCCGGGCGGCCAGTACCTGCTGCAGAACGGCGTGGCCTTCGAGGATTTCAACTCCTACGGCTCCCGGCGCGGCAACGATCGCGTGATGACGCGCGGCACGTTCGCCAACGTGCGCATCAAGAACCTGATGCTCGGCGGCGAGGAAGGCGGCAACACCCTCGGGCCGGACGGGAAGAAGACCTCGATCTTCGAGGCCGCCATGGCCTGGCAGGCGCAGGGCGTGCCGCTGATCGTCCTGGCCGGGCAGGAATACGGCACCGGTTCGTCCCGCGACTGGGCCGCCAAGGGCACCAACCTGCTCGGCGTGAAGGTTGTCGTGGCGCAGAGCTTCGAGCGCATCCATCGCTCCAACCTCGTCGGCATGGGCGTGCTGCCGCTGCAGTTCAAGGACGGCACGACCGCGCAGACGCTGAAACTCGACGGCAGCGAGACCTACGACGTCGTGGGCCTCGGCGCCGCGGTCCGGCCGCAGCAGGACCTGACGCTGCGCATCACGCGGCGCGACGGCACGGCCGAGAACGTGCCGGTGCGCTGCCGCATCGATACGCCGATCGAGATCGAATATTACCAGCACGGCGGCATCCTGCCGTACGTCCTGCGCCAGATCGTGACGAAGAGCTGATTGACACCGCCGGTCCAACCCGGCGGTGATACCCGAAACCACCACGTCATGCCGGATCCCGCCACCCCGACGTTCCTGGTCGACGCCTATGCCGACCCCGTGCTCGTGCGCATCGAGGGCCGGGCGGCGTTCACGAATTGCGGGAGCCTGAAGGATTTCTTCACCGAGATGATCCGCCAGGGGAAGCGCCGCTTTGCCGTCGATTTCCAGCGCTGCACCAGCATGGACAGCACCTTCCTCGGCGTGCTGGCCGGGGCCGCGCTCGAACTGCGGCGACAGACGCCGCCGGGCTCGCTGACGCTGGCGCGGGTGGGGGAGCGGAACCTGGAATTGATCCGCAACCTTGGCCTGCACCGGCTCGCCACGGTCGACGCCGGGGGCGCCCCGCTCAATTTCACCGGCGGCCCGCAGGCCCTCGACAGCAAGGCGAAGACCGAGATCGAGAGCGCCCGGCTCGTACTCGAGGCGCATGAGAACCTCGTCTCGGCCGACGCCGACAACGCCACGAAGTTCCAGGACGTGCTCGCCTTCTTGCGCAACCGCGTGGAATTGCGCTAGGCTCGCGGCATGATGTCCTTCCTGCTCGGCGGATTCGTCGGCGCGGTGCTGGTTTATGCGCTGTACTGGCGCGCCCAGCGCGAGGCCTCCCGCCTGGAGGAGGAGAAGCAGTCGCTGATGGAGGAGCGGCAAATCGTGCTGAACTACATGCACACGATGGTGGACGCCGTCGGCGAGCGGCTGCCGCGCGAGGAGCTCTTCCAGCGCATCGTGCACGCGGCGATCCTCAGCACGAGCGCGCTGAGCGCGTGCATATTCGAAAAGGGCGACGACGGCATGATGCGCGGCGTCGCGGTCGAGGGGCTTTTCCCGCCGCACCGCCCGATTCCCGACACCCAGCGGATGCAGCTCGGGACCCGCGCGAAGTTCATCGAGCAGGTCCTGAAATCGGAGTCGTTCCCCGTCGGCGAGGGCCTGGTCGGGCGCGTCGCCGCCACCGGCCGCGGCGAGCTGGTCGTGAACGCGGCCGACGACCCGCGCATCGTCAAGCACGCGGACGCCTCGCTGATGGTGCGCTCGGTCATCGCGGCGCCGATCATGGTGCGGCAGCGGCTCATCGGCGTGCTGTGCGTGTGCAACGCGTCCGACGGCCTGCCGTTCACCGACACGGACTATTCGCTCGTGGAGGCGCTGGCCGAGCAGGCCGGCCTGGCCGTGCACAACGCGGATTTCCTGAACCTGCAGGTCGACAAGCAGAAGATCGACCTTGACCTGTCGCTGGCCAGCGACGTGCAGCGCATGCTGCTGCCGAAGACGATGCCGGAGGCGCCGGGGCTGGACGTCGACGCGCGCTACATGGCGGCGCAGAAGGTGAGCGGCGATTTGTACGACGTGTTCAAGCTCGGCTACGACCGCGTGGGCGTGGCGGTGGCGGACGTGTCGGGCAAGGGCATGTCGGCCTCGCTGCTCATGGCCATCTGCCGGACGACGCTGCGGCAGATCGCGCCGATGCACGCCTCGCCGGCCCGCGTGCTGGCGGAGTTGAACCGCGCGCTGGCCGGGGACATGCGCGAGGGGATGTACATCACGATGTGCTACGCGGTGGTCGACTCCGGACGCAACGAGGTGACGTTTGCCCGCGCCGGGCACGAGCTGCCGCTGTTTTCGCGCCTGGAAGCCGCGACCGGCGCGTTCGTGAGCGAGTACGTCCGCTCCGAAGGCATGCCGGTGGGCCTGGTCCCCCCGGGGCTGTTCGAAGGGGCGATCGAGGACAAGACGCTGGAGTTTCTCCCGGGTGCGACCCTGGTGCTTTACACGGACGGCCTCACGGAGGCCCCGAACGAGGAGGACAAGGAATTCGGCGGCGCGCGCCTGGCCGACACGG
>Ga0310810_10000390_pt1 | contig 45530 bp, 40 predicted proteins | sample NCmetagenome_FD_207641 | JGI IMG/M metagenome (GOLD analysis project Ga0310810, IMG submission 207641) | Soil microbial communities from experimental microcosm in Duke University, North Carolina, United States - NC | ecosystem: Engineered > Artificial ecosystem > Soil microcosm > Unclassified ...
ATGAGATCAGCGCGTGCGAAAAAGCCATGGGCACGGCCGGCCGCGTGCTGGTCCGGTTTTCCGGAACCGAACCTCTGGTTCGCGTGATGGTGGAAGGGCCGGAACTGTCCCAGGTGGAGGATTTCGGCCAGCGCATCGCCCGCGCTCTCGAGCACGAGATCGGCGTGAGTCGGGCGTAGGGCAATCTGGCGGCCGAGCCCGGGCGGGTAATCGGCATATCCGGTACACGGCCAAGAACGCGCTGGAATGCCGCTCGTGCGGAGTTAAACTAAAGGAGAGGGTTTCGTGCACTCGCATTACCACGGCGGCGGAACGGGGCGCATTCTGTGGTGGTCGCTGGTGGCCACCGCGGTGTTCGTGATCGTTGAACTCATCGCGGGAATCCAGGCCCACAGTTTGGCGCTACTCTCCGATGCCGGCCACAACTTTACCGATGCGCTGGCGCTACTGCTGGCGTGGTTCGGTTTCTATCTGCAAGCCAAGCCGGCCAACGAGGTCAAGACGTTCGGTTATCATCGCGCCGGCGTTTTGACGGCGTTTATCAACGCTTTCACGCTCGTCGTTCTGGCGGTGTGGATTTTCTACGAAAGCTATCAGAGGCTGCTGCGCCCGTTGGCCGTACATGAAACCACGATGATCGCCGTGGCCGGAGCGGGCCTGGTGCTCAACGGGGGCATCATGTGGGGTCTGCGCGCCGCGCGGCATCACGATATCAATATCCGCAGCGCGTTTGTGCACATGCTGGGAGATCTGTTGGGTTCGATCGGCATCGTCATCGGAGCCGTGGTCATTCGCTATACCGGATGGCAACAGATCGATCCGCTACTTTCCATTCTGATCGGCGTTCTGATTATCTGGACCGCGTGGGACATCATCAAGGAGTCGCTCAACATTCTGCTGGAAGGTCTGCCGCGCGGGCTGGAGCTGCAGTCGGTCGTCGCGGCCATGCGCGGCGTCGAGGGCGTACTGGACGTTCATGATCTGCACATCTGGAGCCTGGGCTCGAATACGCCCGCGCTAAGCTGCCACGTGCTGATCGAAGACCTGCCGCCCTCAACCAGTGAACGCACTCTTCGCCGCATCAATGATGTGCTCTGCGATCGCTTTCACATCCGCCACACGACCGTGCAATTCGAGCACGTCAACTGTGCCGTTTCTGAAAGCGGCTGCGTGATCCCAGTGGATGTGAGCGAGGGCCACAGCCGTGCTCACCGCCACTAGTTACCGAGCGCTCGGCTGAACCAGTTTCTCCAACTTCTGGATGGCGGGTTCCAGGCGCTGCGGTTTCCGCAGCACCGGCTCGAATAGGTCGCCCACGCGCGAAAACCGGTCCAGCGCATTCCGGATATGGAAATGCGAGGGCATCAGTCCCGGGGCGACCTCTCGCCAGGCCAGCGGCGTAGCCACCGGAGCGCCGGGATAGGCGCGCACCACGTAGGGCGCCGCGATGGTCTTCGATTCACCGATCTGCAAGTAATCGAAATAGACTTTATTTTGCTCGCGGCGCGCCACCGGACGCGGCGTGGTGAACAAGTCCGGCCGCTCCGTCGCCGACACGCGCGCGATGATTTCCGCGAACGACCGCACCTGTTCATACGAGTAGACCGGTTCGAGCGGCACATAGATGTGGATGCCGTCGCCACCGGTGGTCTTGGGATATCCCTCCAGCCCCACCGCGTCCAGTTTCTTGCGCACCAATTTGGCAGCCTCGATGATGCGATCGAATTCGCAGCCTTGCGGATCGAGGTCAATCAGCATGAAGTCCGGACATTCGAGCGAACCCACGCGGCTCATCCACGGATTCTGATCGATGCAGCCGAGATTCGTCAGATAGAGCAGCGCCGCGCGATCGTCGGCCAGTACAAAACGGATGGGAGCTTTTTTGTGATCGGAGTAGATCGGCTCGACGCGGATCCAGGGAGCGACCCGGTCGTGCGTGTCTTTCTGGAAGAAAAACTCGCCGGCGATGCCATCGGGGTAGCGCTTGAGCGAGAGTGGCCGGTCTTTCAGATAAGGAAGCATTAAGTCGGCGACGGCATCGTAATAATTCAGCAGATCGCGTTTGGTGTAGCCCTCGGCTGGGTAGAAAACTTTGTTGAGGTGCGTTAATTTCAACCGCTGGCCATCCATATTGACAGCGGCCTCCTCCGCTTTGCCGGTAAGGAGCGTTGGGCGAACGTTGGGCTTCACCGTTTCTTCCGCCGGAGCCATGGTCTCACGCACAACCTCGTTCGCCTCCACGTCGGGGCGCAGTCCGAGAAACACCGGCGCGCGCAGGCGGCCCTCCTCGGTCCAGCTCGCGAATTTGACTTCGCAGACCACCTCCGGGCGCACCCAGGTAATTTCACGGCCGATTTGCGGTATCTCGGCGAACGGCGGCTGCGTGGTGGTGAGGGGCTCGATGCAGCGGTAAATCTGATCGAGCAGTTTCTGATCGAAGCCGGTTCCAACATTGCCGGCGTAGATCAGCTTGCCTTTCTCGTAGACACCGAGCACCAGGGAGCCGAAATATTCCCGCTCGCCCGCCGTGTAGCCGCAGATGATAAATTCCTGCTCCGTGACGATTTTAATCTTCAGCCAGTCACGGCTGCGCTTTGGCTGATATGTGCTGGCTGCGTTTTTGGCGAGGATGCCTTCGAGACCGTTGGCGCGCGCGGCCGTCAGCATGTCATCGCCGTTGTTCACGAAGTGCTCGGAGTAGCGCATCACCACGGATGGCTGCAGGATGGCTCGCAGAGCGCGTTTGCGCTCGATGAGCGGCACGCCGCGCAGGTCGTAACCATCGAGATAGAGCAGGTCGAAAACGAACAGGGTGACTGGAATGCGGTGCGCGAGGTGCGCAATCGAGTTCGGATCGGCCACCGCAATCCTGGGCTGAATCAGGCTGAAACTCGAAACTCCGTTCTTGTCGAGCACGGTGATCTCGCCGTCGAGTATGGCCTGCCTCGCCGAGATCTGACGGCCGATCACGCTCAGCTCCGGATATTGCCGCTCGCAGGAGTGCCCCGTGCGGGAGACCATCCGCACTTTTCCATCGTCGATGAAACAGATGGCGCGGACACCGTCCCACTTGACTTCGAAAAGCCAGTCATCGCCCTTGGGTGGAGTGTCGGCGAGCGAGGACTTCATAGGCACAATGGCGGTGGGCACGAGTGCGCGCACGGCGCCAGGCAAGGAAGCGGGATCGACGGACGCTAGGTCGCGCGGGCTACCGCTTACTTCTTGGGGAGAGAGTTTTTTTTTACCGGCCGTCTTCTGTGTCTTCCGCGGCGGCATGTCCTTGGCGATTTCTTCCTGCGTGCGGCCGGTCGACACACTGGAGGCGTACTCTTCCACATCCCAGCCGGGCCGCGCCTCGGCGTCTTTCTTCTTGAGTAACAGCCACTCGTTGCCTTTCCCGCGGCCTTTCATGAGCACCAGGGCAAACTCGCCTTTGAGTTTCTCTCCGTGTAACCTGAATTTCAGGTCGCCGCGCGCGACCTGTTCGCTGCCCGACTTGTCACCCAGCAACTCATAACCGCCCCGGTCCCAGAGCATCACGCTGCCCGCCCCGTAATTGCCCGCCGGGATATTTCCTTCGAAGCTGCCGTAGTCAAGCGGGTGGTCCTCCACCATCGCGGCCAGGCGTTTAGGCGTGGGATCGAGCGTCGGCCCCTTGGGAACGGCCCAGGATTTGAGCACGCCGTCCATCTCCAGGCGGAAATCGTAATGCAGGCGGCTGGCGTCGTGCCGTTGCACACAAAAGCTCCTGCCGCTCTTCGACGCGACCCGTACCGCCGGCTTGGGCTCAGGTGTGGATTCGAACGACCGTTTACGAACGTATTCGTTCAGGGCCATTGGAAAATGTTTGAAAACCTTTCTATGTCATGATATCGATGTTAGTGGGGCAGTTCAGCCCACTTGTAGCTGCGGAAGTGAGGTTGCACACATGGCGAGCAGCGTTTGGAAGGGACATCTTACTTTCGGTCTCGTTTCTTTTCCCGTGCGGTTGTTCAGCGCCGCGCGGAGCGAGACCATTAGTTTCAACATGCTTCATAAAGCGGACCACTCGCGCATAAAGCAAGTGATCTACTGCCAGGCGGAAGATAAACCAGTTCCTCGCAGCGAACTCGTCAAAGGTTATGAATACGAGAAAGACCACTACGTAGAAGTGGATGATGAGGAAATCAAGAAAGTCGCTCCCAAGACCGCCAAGGTGATGGAGCTTCTCGAATTCGTGAAAGCCGAGCAAGTCGATCCCATCTACCTCGAGAGCTCTTACTACATGGCTCCCGACGAAGGCGGCGACAAACCTTACGCGCTCCTCTTCCAGGCCTTGCGCGACGCCAAGTATTACGGCATCGCAAAAGTCGCCATGCACAATCGCGAGCACATTGTGATTCTTCGTCCGAATGGGAAAGGCGTGGTCCTCCATACCATGTTCTACGCGGATGAAATCCGACAGGTGGAGGAGTTCCACACCGACACCAGTCAGGTGAAAGAAAAAGAGCTGGCTCTTGCCAAGATGCTGATCGAATCGCTGGCGGCGGATTTCGAGCCGAATAAATACACCGACACTTACCGCGCCAACCTGCAGAAACTGATACAGGACAAATTGGAAGGTCAGCAAATCGTGGCCACGCCGACGCCGCACATTGCTCCCGTTATCGACATCATGGAGGCCCTCAAAAAGAGCCTGGCCGAGCACAAAAAGCCGATTCGTTCGGCTACTGCTGCGGTGGCTGACACCGAAGCCGAGCCGGAAGCGCCGGCTGAACCTGCCGTCCGCAAACGCAAACGCTCATAGGCGCGATGCCAGCTCCTCTGCGTACAGCGCTCCCTCGGGCGTTTCTTCGTGCTTGAAGAATAAGTACAGGTCTTTTCCTTGTGAGAGTAACTCCTTCGCCCGTTCGGCGATTGAGCCGCGCTCCTCTTCCGAGTATTCCGGCTTTCTCAGCCGGTAGTAGACAAAATCGGCGGTAATGACTTCCGGGATTTCGAGTCTATCCGACTCCGCCACGCATAACGATACATTCTGTTTCTTCAGCGCATCGTAGACCGTATCGACGAGCCAAGAAGTGTGCCGGAATTCGATGCTGAACCGTAAGTCGGACGGCAGCAGGATCAGAAAGTCGCTTAACAACGGCATGTCAAACTTCAAATTCGGCGGCAATTGAAACAGAATGGGCCCCAGGCGGCGAGCGGAGCGCAGCGCGTCGATGGAGCGCAGAAACAAATCGAGCGCGCTGCCCACATCCTTCAGCCGCAGGATATGCGTAATCCGCATGTTGGCCTTGCAGGCAAACCGGAAGCTTGCGGGCGTGGCCTTCACCCAGTTTTCGAGGGTGGTTGCCGCGGGCAGGCGCCGGAACGTGTAGTTGATTTCCACGCAATTGAGCCGGCTAGCGTAGTATTCGAGAAACTCTTTGTCCGGCATGCCGGCTGGATAGAACCGCGGCTTCCAGCTTGGATACGCGAATCCCGAGGTGCCCGTGTAGAGTTGCGCCATACAAGTAGACTACAATCGAAAACCATGTTCCATCTGCTCGTCAACTGGCTCTTGAGCGCGTTGAGCCTGGTGATTGTGGCGGCCATTGTGCCGGGCATAGGAATTTCCGGGTTCGGCACGGCCATGATCGCGGCGGTGCTCATTGGCCTCGTGAACGTGACGCTGGGGCTTGTGCTCAAAATCCTGACTTTTCCACTGGTGTTAATCACCTTCGGAGCCTTCTCCATCGTGGTCAACGCCCTGATGCTGAAAGTTGCGGCAGCGATGATGCCCGGCTTCCGCGTCAACGGTTGTCTGCCTGCGTTAATAGGCGCGCTTCTGTTGGGCGTGGTCAACACGCTGATGCGGTGGGCGCTGTTTCCCCTCTAATAATCTCTACGTTATTTCGAAAATTGATGTGACGATCCTCGCCGCGCGCGCTGTTGTAGCGCAAAGCGATTCTCAGCCAGGTCGCATCTGTTCTGGCTAAGCGATTCGATATCGAAGGTCTTCGCTCCGCCGTGAACGTGCCGTTCAGAAGACTTTCATAAACAGAAATTTCTTCGGGTTCCCGCGGAACTCTTTCAATAGCTCACGCAGATTCTTCATGCTGCCGTTCAAGCTCTCGTAGAGACTCGTGCTCGACATAAGTTGCCCGAGCGCCCCTTGGCCGGAGTTGAGCGCATCTATCTGTGCATTCAGACTGTCAAGCATGTGATTGACGCGTGTATACAGCTCGTCATTTTTGAGCAGATTGCCTGCCTGACCGTTTCCGTTACGCAGGTCCGCCACCGCGCGATTGAGGTCGGCGACAGACTTGCGCAACCGATCATATTGCGCGGAATCCTTCAGAAATCTTCCGCCTGCGCCGTGGCCAGCCTGCAGTTCGGCCAGCGCATGGTCCATGCTTTGGAGCGGCTTCCGAATCTGGTTATACGCGCCCTCGTCATAAATCAGCCGGCCTGCGAGCGTGTCCTTGCTGGTTGCCGCGCGAATCTGTTTCTGAAGGTCAGTGACTTTTTTTACCATCGAGTCATACAGCTCCTCACCTTTGACGAGCTTACCGAACTCTCCCCTGCCGGCTTCAATGTCGCTGAACAGGCTATCCATACGCGCCAGAATGTCGCGCCCGGTCTTGAGCAGGTCAGCTTGGTCAAACTGCTTGGGCGGAGGGCTGTCCAGCGTGGCGCCCTGCTCCAGTTGCCGGGGACTCTTGCCGGCGTTGATGTCGACAAATTTGTCGCCGAGTACGTTTTCCGCCGCCACCACCGCTGTAGAATCCGCGGGAATGGACCTCGCATAGCGCCGCACGATCGACATGTCCACCCGTACTACTTTTCTCGGATCGGTCGAGTGAGCCAGTGCGGTGGCCGTTACCTTACCGACACGAATCCCGTTGAAGCGAACTGCGTTTCGTTTCTCCAGACCCGAAAGGTCGACTAAGTACGTGTGAACGGTCAAGGCCGGCTGTAGAAATTCTGCCCCGCCCAACAGCAGGTAGACCAGAACGGCAGCGATGGCAACAGCGCAGACGATCATCGTGATGACGCGAAATTTCGCCCACGCGATTTGTTCTACCGAAGGCATGGCGGACGCTATGTTTTATTCTGGCTCATTCGGATGGATGACGCGCACCCCGGCTAGACCGGTGGCTTGGCGCCCAAACTGGTGCACGCCGCTTCCACCGTCGCGCAAAGCGGCAGCACCGTGTCCAGATGCGTGATCTGAAGCAGGTGCAGCACCTTGCCGTTCGCGCCCGCAACCCGAAACTCGCCACCACAGCGGTTCAGCGTTCCGAAGCAGTAGGCCATGACGCCGATCCCCGTGCTGTCCATGTGATCGACGCGCGTGAGATCAAAAATAATCTTCCGTTCATTTTGACGAAGCAGGTCCTGCACCAGAGTTTCGATTCTCTGGCTCTCGCGCCCCAGGGCGATCTTGCCGGCGAGCTCCAGGAGCGTAATGTCCGGTGCGATGCGCTTGGTTTCGATTTCCAGCAGCATGGCGTCGAGATTCAGCATACACTAATCCCAGGCGTCGCGACCGTTGGCTGGAGTGCCGTGCAGTACACTGAGGCATAGCTATGGATACTGCGCTCGCCATTCATCGCTTCCAGTTCGCTTTCACCGTCACATTTCATTACCTGTTCCCACAACTGACCATGGGCCTGGCGCTGCTTGTGGTGATTTTGAAGACCAGGGCGCTCGGCGGCGGCGGCGAGCATTACAACCGTTGCGCACGCTTCTGGATCAAAATCTTCGCCATCAATTTCGCCATGGGCGTGGTTACTGGGATCCCCATGGAGTTTCAATTCGGAACGAACTGGGCCATGTTCGCGAAGACCGCCGGCGGTATCTTGGGGCAGACACTGGCGATGGAAGGCGTCTTCTCGTTTTTCCTCGAGTCGGCATTCCTCGGATTGCTGATCTTCGGCGAAGAACGGCTGGGCGCGCGATTGCATTGGCTGGCTGCGGTCATGGTGTTCGTTGGCTCCTGGCTCTCGGGGTTTTTCATCATTGCGACGGATGCCTGGATGCAGCACCCGGTCGGCTATACGGTCGGCTCCGGCGGCCAAATTATGCTGCGCAGCTTTCGCGAGCTGCTCTTCAACCCTTGGACGCTCTGGCAGTACCTACACAACATGATCGCCGCAGTGGTAACCGGCAGCTTCGTGATGGCCGCTGTGGGCGCCTTTTATCTGCTGAGCCGTAGCCATGACGCCTACGGCCGGACGTTTATCCGGCTCGGCGTCGGCGCCGGATTCATCGCCACGGTGCTGATGGTGTTTCCCACGGGCGACGGTCAGGGCAAGATGGTTGCGGAACATCAGCCCATCACGCTGGCTGCGATGGAAGGCCTTTTCGAGACCACCGGGGGCGCTGGCCTCGCACTGATCGGCCAGCCGGACACCGACCAGATGAGGCTGGACAATCCACTTATCATTCCAGGCGCGCTGAGCTTCCTCACCTACCGCCGCTGGGGCGCAAAGGTTAAGGGTCTCGACGCGTTTCCCCGCGAACTGTGGCCCGACAATATTCCGTTACTGTATTACTGCTACCACATCATGGTCGGGTTGGGAACCCTTTTCGTCGCCGTCATGACCCTCGGGATGATTCAGATGGTGAGGCGCAAACTATACGACTCGCGCTGGCTCCAGTGGATCTTGATGCTCGCGTTTCCTTTTCCCTACATCGCCACCACCGCGGGCTGGATCACCGCCGAGGTGGGACGGCAGCCCTGGCTGATTTATGGTTTGATGCGAACCGCCCAAGGCCCCTCGCCGCGCGTATCGGCCGGTAACGGGCTGTTCACGCTCCTCGGTTTCATGGGCATGTACACGTTGCTCGCGATCCTGTTTCTGTTCCTGATCTATCGCGAGATCGAGCACGGCCCGGAGCCGGCGCAGGCCGCGGCCGTAATCTGAGGGGATATCGATGCTCGAAACGATCTGGTTCTGTCTCGTCGCTCTCATGATCGCGACATACGTGGTGCTCGACGGCTACGACCTGGGCGCAGGCATCATTCACTTATTCGTGGCGCACTCCGACGACGAGCGGCGGCAGGTGCTCCAGTCCATCGGCCCGTTCTGGGATGGCAACGAAGTGTGGCTGCTGGCTGGCGGCGGCACTCTGTATTTCGCATTTCCGGCGCTTTACGCTGCCAGTTTCAGCGGCTTTTATCTCCCGCTGATGATGGTCCTCTGGTTGCTCATGCTGCGCGGTATTTCGATTGAGTTTCGCAGTCATGTGGAGAGTCCGGTCTGGCGGCCGTTGTGGGACGTGGTGTTCGGCGGCGCGAGCGCGCTGCTGACCATTTTCTTCGGAGCCGCGTTGGGAAACGTGGTTCGCGGCGTGCCTCTCGATGCGTCCGGGTTTTTCTTTCTGCCGCTCTGGACCGATTTCGGCGTCACCGGCGAATTGGGCATCCTCGACTGGTACACGGTAGTGATTGGCCTGGCCGGGTTCGTCACCCTGCTATTGCACGGCGCGCTGTGGGTGGCGCTCAAAACCGATGGTCCGCTCGAGGCGCGATGCCGGCTGCTGGCTTTGCGCGCCTGGTGGCTGGCTGCGGTGATGCTGATACTGATTACGATTTTGAGTTTTCGGATACAGCCTCAACTGGCCGCCAGTTTCTCCGCTCGACCGTGGGGGTACATCTTTCCGGCGGCTGCTCTGATCGCATTCGCCCTGGTGCGCGTTTGGACGCCACGCCGCCCGGCCGCGGCATTTCTGGCGTCATCGGCATTCATCGCCGCCATGCTCTCGAGCGCGGCTTTCGGCCTGTACCCGTATGTGCTACCATCTCGCGCCGATCCGCAGTTTGGACTAACGGTTGCTAATGCCGCCGCGGGCGCTTACGGCTTGCGTATCGGGCTCGCGTGGTGGATCCCGGGCACCGTGCTGGCCATCGGTTATTTCGTTTTCGTCTACCGTCGATTTGCCGGCAAGGTGCGCATCCACGGCGTAGACTACTGAGTGAGCCGGATCTCGGCCTTCACAGTACCATCGTCGGCATCGAATTGCAGCGTGAAGCCCAACCGTTCGCAGACGCGTTGCATGGCACGGTTCTCGGCCAGAATGTCGGCGGTGATACGTCCGATTTTTTCCTCGCGGCCAATCTCGATGAGCCGCCGCAGCAACTCGGTGCCCAGTCCCTGGCCCTGAAAATCGTCGCTGACAAGCACCGCCATCTCTGCTTCATTGGCTCCGTGCGCGCGGGTCAGGCGGCCGACGCCCAAGATCTGGTGCGTGCCGTTTTGCGGGTCTTCCTTTTCGGCGACCAGGGCCATGCCGCGGTCGTAATCGATAAAGCAGATGCGCGTCAGCCGCTCGTGTGCCGTGCGCTGGCTTAAATTCAGCAGATGAAAGTAGCGGAAATAGACGCTGCGTTCCGAGAGCCGCTCGTGAAACGCCACCATCATGGGCTCGTCTTCAGGGCGAATCGGACGTACGTTGACCGCGGTTCCGTCCTTCGACGCCCAGCGGCCCACATACTGAACCGGGTATGGCCGGATCGCGGTGCGCGGCAGGTCCTGCTCTTTCGCATCCTGGCCGTAGACAATGACGCGCGCATCGAGTGCGATCAGCCGCTCCGCGGAGGCCAGCAGCGGATTGATATCGATCTCCTTGATCCAGCGTTGCTCGACAACCAGACGGCTGAAGCGCACCAGGAGTTGATCGAGTTCCGCGAGAGGCACCGGTTTCCGGCCTCGGACGCCGCCCAGTGCCGTGAAGATACGTGTCTGCTCCATCATCCGCCGCGCCAGCGTGGTATTGAGCGGCGGCAGAGCCAGCGCGCGGTCTTTGTACACCTCCACCAGCATGCCGCCCGAGCCGAATAGCAACACCGGCCCGAACTGCGGGTCTACACTGCTCCCCACAATCAGTTCATAGCCGTCGCGGGAAATCATGGGCTGCACGGTAACGCCTTGGAAGTGGCCTGGCCCGGCTTTCTCGCGCACACCGGTTTCAATGGCGTTCCATGCCCGTCGCACGGCCTCATCATCGGCAAGATTCAGCTGCACGCCGCCCACATCGGTCTTGTGCGTGATGGTTTCCGAATGCAGCTTCAGGACGACCGGATACCCGGTTTCGCGCGCGAACCGTACAGCCTCATCCAGCGTGGACGCCACCAGCGTGCGCACTGTGGGAATCCCGTAGAGCGCCAGCAGTTGTTTCGATTCCGCTTCGGTCAGCAGCGTGCGGCCCGTCTTCCGCACTGCCGCGATCAGGGCTGCGACCTGCTCGCGTGCGGCGGAGTCGGCGCTCTCCGCCAGCGCCGGAGTTTCGTACAGGGCGCGCAGATTGTACGTGTACCGCCACATGTACTCGAACACCCTCACCGCGGTGTCGGGGTAGGGGAACGTCGGAATACCGGCGTGGTTCAGGATGTCCTCGCCGCCGGCGGCTTCCACTCCGCCCATCCAGCTTGCCAGGATCGGTTTACCGTCGAGCTTGGCGTAAGGTTTCAGCTTCTCGGCGATCTGCGTAGGATCGGTCATGCCTTGCGGCGTCATGATCACCAACAGCGCGTCGCTCGATGTATCTTTAGCGGCGATGTCCACAGATTTGGCGTAGCGCTCGGGATCGGCATCACCCAGAATGTCGATGGGATTGCCGTGACTCCAGTGCGGCGGCAGAATCTTGTTCAGCGCCGCCGTCGTTTCGCTCGAAAGCTCAGCCAGCGTCCCGTTGAGCGCCATCAGAGCGTCGGCAGCCAGCACGCCGGGGCCGCCCGCATTCGTTAGAATGGTCAGGCGTGGGCCACTTGGGCGCGGCTGCTTGGCCAGCACCTCGGACATGTAAAAAAGATCCGAAATGTTCATCACGCGGAGCACGCCGCAGCGGCGGAATGCGGCTTCGAGGACTTCGTCGCTTCCGGAAAGTGAGCCCGTATGCGACGCTGCCGCCTTGGCCGCGGCCTCGCTCCGCCCTGCCTTGATCACGATGATAGGCTTGCTCAGTGCCACCTCGCGCGCCGCCGAGACAAACGCGCGGGCATCGCCGATCGATTCCATGTAAATGATGATGCTGCGCGTCCGCGGGTCATCGCCCAGGTATTCGATCAGATCGCCCCAGCCAACGTCGAGCATCGAGCCGATCGAAAGAAACGCGCTGAAACCCACCTGCTCGCGCAGGCTCCAGTCGAGAATTGCGGTGCAGATGGCCCCGCTCTGGCTCACCAGCGCGACATTGCCCGGCCGCGCGATGGTCGTGGCGAACGTGGCGTTCAACCCGCTCAGCGGGCGCATCACACCCAGGCAGTTGGGCCCAATGATGCGCATGCGTCCGCGCCGCGCCTCCTCGAGCACTTGGCGCTCGAGCTCCGCGCCGGCCTTGCCCGATTCTTTGAAGCCCGCGGAAATAATGATGGCACCCTTGACGCCCGCGGCGACGCAGTCGTGCACCACGCCGGGCACGGTCTTGGCGGGCGTGACGATGACCGCGAGATCCACTTTGTCGGGCACCGCCGCCATATTCGGATAAGCGCGGATTCCGAGGACGCTCGTGCGCTTCGGATTCACGGGGAACACCGTTCCTCCGAAAGGGCTGTTAATCAGGTTCCACAGGATGGTGCGGCCCACGCTCGCCGGCGTTTCGGTCGCGCCGATCACGGCCACGTTGTGCGGCTCGAAGAACACATCCAGGGGCCGGCGGCGCAGTCCCAGAATGTCGTGCGCGGATTCACTGCCTGGAACTTCTTTAGCCATTCAATGTTATTGTCCACAATCTGGGCATCCCTTGACGATTATTCCGAAGGACGCCGGGTTGTAAAGAACCGTCGCAAGGAAAGCCGCATGCTACGATCAGAAATAGCAGCGCTTTCCCGCTCGCTTCGGGCGTCCCCAAAGGTAACTATGTGATTCAGTACATCTCCACTCTTCGGCAGGAACTGCGTCCTATGCTGCGGCTGGCCGCTCCCCTGGTGATGGCGGAACTCGGCTGGATGGGCATGGGCATAGTCGACACCATGATGGTGGGCCGCGTCAGCGCCGAAGCCATCGGAGCCGTCAGCTTGGGCAGCGTTTTGTTTTATACCGTGGCCATATTCGGCAGCGGCCTGATGCTCGGCCTGGACACACTGGTTTCGCAATCCTTCGGCGCTGGAAAGATGATGGACTGCCACCGGTCGCTCGTGAGCGCGGTCTACCTCTGCCTGCCACTGGCGCCCGCGCTCATGCTTCTGACGTGGTGCTGGGTTCCGTTGCTCGGCCGTTTCGGGATTAACCCGGCTGTTTTGCACCAGACGGTGCCATATCTCCGGGCGATCATCTGGAGCACGTTTCCGCTCCTGCTCTATTTTGCGTTGCGGCGATATTTGCAGGCTATGGACCGCGTCACACCCATCATGTTCGCGCTGATTACCGCGAACCTGGTGAATATGGCGGGCAACTGGATCTTGGTCTACGGGCACTTCGGCGTGCGCGCCATGGGCGCTGAAGGCTCGGGTTGGGCCACCTCCTTCTCGCGCGTCTATATGGTGGCGGTGCTCGTGATCTACATGTTTTACGATGCGGCTGTGAACCGCACGGGCCTTCTGCATGCGCCTGTAAAGCTGGACATTGCCCGCATCCGCGATCTCATCAAGCTGGGATTTCCGGCCGCCTCGCAGCTCTCGCTCGAAATTGGTGTATTCGCGGCTGCGACGGCCCTGATCGGCACGCTCGATCCGCTGTCCCTGGCCGCGCACCAGATCGCCATCAATACGGCGAGCTTCACGTACATGGTGCCGCTCGGCATCAGTTCCGCCGCGGCAGTGCGCGTGGGACAGGCGCTTGGGCGAGGCGACGTGCATGCCGCTGGACGCTCCGGCTGGACCGCCATGGCGCTGGGCGCGGCTTTCATGGCGGCCGCCGGCGTGGTCCTGATCACCGTGCCGGAGTACGTCGCCCGTGTCTTCACCACGGATCGTGCCGTGATCCGCACCGCCGTCTCGCTGCTGGCCATAGCCGCGCTCTTTCAACTCTTCGATGGCATTCAGGCCGTCGCCACCGGCGCCCTGCGTGGCACAGGCGACACGCGCACGCCGATGTTGTGCCACATGCTGTTCTACTGGCTTCTGGGATTGCCGCTCGGGTACGCGCTCTGCTTCGGCTTGGGATGGGGCGCCGTGGGTTTGTGGACCGGGTTGTGCGTCGCTTTGATCCTGATCGGTCTGGTGCTGCTCGTGGTATGGACGCGTAAGGTGCACACCATGGCTGCGGCGCACGCGGTCGCGGGCTGACGCTGTTTTTGTGACACAGAAATTCTGTTCTGTGCGCAGTTGCCGTTCCTACTGTGGGTTGACCGAGCGGTACGCTTTCACGAACTGGTCCACCAGTTCAGCGATCGCGCCTGGCAACACCTGGTCCAGGCTCTTGGCCGTCGCCTGTATGACTTTTTGCTGTTCCCAGGTTTCCGCCACGGTCTTGATAGTCTGGTCGCGGCTCAAGACGATCACCTGGTACAAGCCCAGGCTTAGGGTCAGCGAAACCGGCGCCTTGCCGAACGACAGAGGCACTTTTCGGCCCCCTTGCACCATGGCAATGCCGAGCCCCAGGAACTCGATGACATCGTTGTCGACCTTGATGCCGGCATCGCGAATCTTTTGCTCGATACTGGCACGCAGGTGGTCGCGGTCGAAGCCCGCGCGTTCCATCTCCGGTGGTGGCGGATCCACCACAACTTTGACGGCTTTCAGGCCCCGCAGGGTGGCACGGTCCATCGTAGAATCCCCGGCGAGGCAGCCGCCAGCGAGCATCGTCAGTGCCATGCAGAAGAAAATCGTGCGCGGAAGCATATTGCCCATTCTACAAATCGCCACGATCCCGGTGTCGGCGAGTGCATACATGTGATTACGGAACCTTTGCGGTAGTCTCGCGAATCGTGACGATGCGGTTGACGTCGATATTTCGTTCCACCTGCCGCTGGCCGGTGGGCCAGTCGATTTCGATCCGATCGATGCGGGTCGCACGCCCAACTCCGAAATGCAGCCGCAAATCGTTCTGCGACAGGTAACTGCCTCCGCTGCGTACTTCATCGATCTGGGTGCGGCCCCCGGCCGTGAGGCGCACGCGCGCGCCAATAGCGCTCCGGTTGGACCGGACTCCTTCCAGTTTAAGAATTGCCCAGTTCCCCGCAAGCTTGTGCGCCGCCTTCAGCAGCGCTGGCGGCGCATTCTGATTATTGATCAATACCTCGATGGATCCGTCGTTATCGTAGTCTCCGAAAGCCGCGCCGCGCGAGGCATGGCGATCCAGAATCCCCGGGCCGGCGTTTTGTGAAATGTCAGTGAACGCGCCATTGCCGTTGTTCCGGTAAAGGATCGCGCGGTCCTTGTAATGGATGTCGATCTTCAGCCGGTCCACCTCCGGGAACGCGTGCCCGTTCACCAGCAGCAGGTCTTTCCAGCCGTCATTGTCGAAGTCGAAAAAACCACAGCCCCAGCCTACATAGCGCGTGTTGTGCGCCATGCCGGCCGCCAGCGTGACGTCGTCGAACTCAGCCGAGCCACGATTGCGGTAGAGAGTCTCGCGCTCATCGGAAAAATTGGTTCGAAAGATGTCGGGCTTTCCATCGCCGTCGAAATCCGCCGATGTGGCGCCCATGCCGGACATGGCCTTGCCGTTCTCATCGAACGCCGCGCCGCGCAGCAGTGCTTCCTCGCTGAACGTGCCGTCGCCACGGTTGATGTAGAGAAGCGATGGCGTCTGATCGCAGGCGACGAAAATATCGGTGCGGCCGTCCTGATTGAAGTCGCCCGTCAGCACGCCGAGGCAGTAACTCTGATCCGGTTTAGACACGCCGGACGCGTCCGACACATCAGTAAACGTTCCGTCGCCGTCATTGTGATACAGAATGTTGCGGTCGAAAGGCAGCCCGCGCGGCCCGCAGTTCACCGCCAGATCGCGGTACCAGCAATACGGGTTCTCGCCGGGTTTGGGCGTGGTCGAGAAATCGAACTTGACGTAATTGGCGACGAAAATATCCAGCCGGCCGTCGTTATCATAGTCGAGAAATGCGCAACCGGTGTTGTAGCGGACGCGATTCTGATCCAGGTGCGCCCGCTTCGTCACATTTTCGAACCGCTTGCCGCCGATGTTGCGATAGAGCGCCAGGCCGCCCCAGGACGTGACCAGCAGGTCGGTGAAACCGTCGTTATCGAAATCTCCCGCGCAGACGCCCTGGCTCCAGTCGTCGCTCGCGAGGCCGGTTTCTTTCGTAACGTCGGTGAAATGGCCGTTGCCCTCATTGCGGTACAGGCGGTTCGAGCCTCCCGCACCTGAGAGCAGAAAGATATCGAGTCGGCCGTCATTGTTGTAATCGATGAACGCCGCCCCGCTGCCGGTAGTCTCGATGATGTACTTTTTCGAATCCGTTCCACCGTTGGGGAAGGAGTCGACCAGACCAGCCTGTGCGGCGACGTTGTGGAATTCGGGCAACTCCGGGGCATCGGCGGCGAACGCGACGAACAGCAGTACGACGGCCAGTAGTACGACGGCCAGTAGTACGACGGCCACCAGTACGTCGGCCACCAGTACGTCGGTTCTCTTCACTGGTTGGGTGCTTTTTCGCCCAGCTTTTTCAGGAATTCGGTGAACTCACCGGCGGGCGGGCGCTGCAGTTTGTCGATCTCGGCTTTTTCACGAAGCGCGTCGGCTGCGCGCCCCGCGTTGCGGTAGGCCAGCATCAGGTTGTAGTGCGCGGCCTCGTTCTGCGGCTGCAATCGCACGGCGCGCTCGAGCAATTGAATGGCCTCGTCATAGTGCTTGGCATCGGCCCGTATCTTGGCCACCGCCAGCAGCGCCTCCCCGAAATCGGGCAATGTGGCGAGCGCGCGCTCGAATCTCGGCGCGGCATCCTGTGGTTTATTTTCCGCCAGCAGAATCTGGCCGATTTCGTAGTCAGCGACCGCGTCACTGGGGTTCAACTTGAGCTCGGCTTCAAATTCTTTTTGTGCTTCGGCGAGTGTTTCGGGCGCATGCGACTGCATCAATAGCGCTCGCCCTAAACGGAAATGGAGATTTAACGCCGCCGGACTTTTCTCGATCGCCTTACGGTATTCCGCGGCCGCCTCCGTGTAGCGCCCCTGGACTTCGAAGATCTCGGCCGAAACCTGGTTCACCCGGTATGACGCCGGCGTCTTCTGGAACATCTGGAAGACCACGTCATTCCAGGCTTTCATGTGCAGTTTGGCGGCTTCGTAGAGGACATCGGCGTCCGCGGGGAACCGTTTTTCCAGGTCCAGGATGACAGGTAGAGCCAGATCGTAGCGATTACGCGCCAGGTGGCACTGCGCGAGCGCGAGACCTGCCAGGCGGCGCAGATCGGCGTCTTTGCTCTGTGCGAATATGTCCGCAAGGTCCTGCGCAGCCGCATCGCACCCCCTGGTTGCCGCTCGCGCGAGCGCCAGGAAAGCGCGGGCATGCGCGTCGCCCGGCTTCTGCTTCAGCGCTTGTGCGAGCGTGGCCTTGGCAGCCTCGTACTTCCCCTGATGAAATTCTCCGATGCCCCGGGCAACGGGGTCCTGCGCGAAAACGGCTGCGCACACCATGAAAACGCACCGGCAGGAATACCCGCGCAGCCTAATGCCCCGCGTCATCCAACACCAGATCCAGATTGCTGAAGCGGTGGCGCAGTCTGCCGTCGAACAGCCGGAAGCTGACCAGTGGCGGCGCGCCTGGCGCGATCTTCGCTGGCGCGGCCAGACGTTCCGCGGCCGGCGAGGCGATCTCGACCACACGGCCCGACTGCGCCACCAGCTTCGTCAGCCGTTCCACCTCTCCGCCGGCGAGCAGTGCCAGAAATAGGAGCGACGTCACGGATTCGTCCAGTCTTTCATGGAAGAGAAACCTCCGCCAGTGTTGCGGGCTTGGTCGCGGCGACGCGTATAGCTACGGAGCCCGCGTCCGCCGCGAGAAGGAATCTGCTGGGGTTCATGAGAAATCTGTCTGGTAAGGGCCATTTTACACCCTTGCGGAGATGACTCAGGTGAGGCGCCTGCAAAATGGAGCCATTGTGAGTTCCCGCGCTACAATTAAGAAACGATATGGCTGAAAAAGAGAAAATGGCCAAGGAGCCGATGCCGCCGATGAATGTGTGGCTCCCTCCGGTGGCGCTGAGCTGGCTGGTTCCGGGTGGCGGGCATTTTCTTCTGAAGCGCACCGGGCGCGGTCTCCTGCTGGCCGCCTCCGTCACCTGCATGTTCGTGCTCGGCTTGCTGATGCGCGGCGCGATGTTCAAGCCGCAATCCGGCGACATCCTCACCATCCTGATTAACTGGGGCGGCTTTGCGGGCGACATCGCCTCGGGAATCTTGTACCTCCTGACCACTTGGCTCGGTTACTCGCAGCCGGATGTGGCCGGGCAGGTCCACGACTACGGCACAAAGTTTCTGGTGACCGCCGGCCTACTCAACGTTCTGGCCATAGTCGACGCCTACGAGATCGCGGGCGGGAGGAAGAGCTGATGAAAATGAACCTCTCGCACTTCGAGGCATCGTTCCTGTTCGCGGTGTTCACTTCCGTGGTTCTGGGCGTGGTCAGTAAGCGTACCGACCGCGAGCGCCTGAGTTACGGCCTCTATGTATTCGGTTGCTTCATTGTCGTGCTGTTCGGCATTGGTTGGCTGATGTATTTCGGCCACGGCTAGCTCGAACGCACGCCAGCGATGCCAGCCGGCGGGTTGAGTTTGGAGCGTAACCACTGGGCCGTACAACCCCCGTGATTGACCCCTATCATGTAAAACGGGGCGGGCGTCCCCCGAGCGCCTTTAGGCTTCTCCGTTCAGGGTCTCCCCCGCCGGAGCTTGCACACCAGCGCGACTTGAATCGAGTCGGACTCCCATATTTTTGACTGTTGGATCAAAAATGAGAGGCCGCACCTGCTTTGCAGAAACGCTCCACTCACGATGTTACCTGATTTCTAGGGAGTTATGCTCGGGGCGGCTCCCGGCTGACCCTGAACCGGTCTCGCGTCGGAATTTTCGCGGACCTCCAGTTGCCTAGATGTCGACAGGAGGTATTTATGCCAATTGAATTGGTGTCGCTTGGCGGCATTTTGGTGGCCGTCGTCGGTGTACTGGCTTTCCTCCTCATTCATCGGGAGAAGCCCCTGCAACCGCCACACATTCGGTGAGACAACGGGGAGGTGGAATTCGCTTTGCTAACCCCAACGATTATATGAGCTTGGCTCGCAAGCTCGCTAGCGTTGGTTCGGGGTGAAACTGCGAGGTCTGGCTTTTGCCGCTTCGCTAAGACCATGGCACGGTGCAATCACCGTGCGCAACACGCGTGCCATGAACCAGTTGTGCGCTGGGGTGGATTGCGCCACTAGCCCCAGCTCCTGGGTTTGGAGGCGCACCTCGCTCACCTCATCTTCTGCGATACCGAACGTTTCCGGCCTCAAAAACTCGTCAGAAACACGATTCCTTCTCGCCCCTCGGGGTAATACTGTCTCTAGCAGTGTAACTTGCGTTTTAGCGTGATTCGCCGAGCCGCGTGGTGATCTCCCCTGGTAGGCGATTTTGCCATTCGATAGAGCGGCCATGCCCCGCGGATCGCCGCCCCTTCGGTACCATTCCTTAAGCTGCGGTCCTCAGGCTCCGGCGGGGGCGACGACGCCGGGAAGCATCCACAGGATCGGCTGCATGCGAGTTCCGATCATGAGCAACACTTGCGTTTTGCGGCACCCCGCGTCAGACTCCGAAGAGAGAGATGGCATTCACACCCAACCTGCGCGTCCGCCTAAATCTGGCCGGCCTCATGATCGAGGGCGTCACGTTCCACGCTGCGGTCACCGACGCGCTCGCCACCATCATCAGGAGAACCAGTGAAGATCCACCCGCCTACCTGGTCGAATTGCTGTTTTCCTTCAAGGGCCTCAAGGAGATTGAAGTGCCCGAAGGTCGCATTCGACCGGCTTAGAACGCAATTCAAAAAAATCTCTTGCCTCGTAGCACGCCTGCGCTATAATCGTTTCCCGGAACCCGGTAACATCCTGAATTGGACCTCCCCGCAATTTAGCTTTAGGAGGCTGACTGTGGCTCATGCGCGTTCGGAAGAGATTCTGGCTGACTTTGCTCATCAGTTACGGCAGCCTCTTAGCGCGTTGGAAGCGTTGACTTCCTACCTCGATCTCATCACCACTCCAGGTGATCTGCGTATGCGCGAGCAGTTGCTGCGCATGCACAGCGAAATCGACCATGTCGATCAGATTCTTCGGGATGGATTGTGTGTCCTGCGCGGCTATCTTGCGACGCCGGGCGTACTTGGGACGCCTGCTGGGGCGCCGGAGGGGCCTGTCAAGGAGTTGAGCCGTCCTTTGACCAATGCAGCCATGGCAGCCGTAACGTACTGAGGCGGCCGGACGCGGAACTGCTGCTTCGACTCCCAGAGCGTGCGAGCAACTCGACTCCAACGGGGTTGTTCGATGCCATGATCGATAACGATCAGGGCATCGGCACGGTCCAGATAAACCACGCTGGTCTGCTTGAAATCCTCAGCGCCGAAATCCATTACCGCAAAGTATAGATCCGGTTGGAAGAACTGCAGAATGCTGTTGGATTCGATGATGATGTGTTCGCTGGTCTCGACAATGCGTCGAATCTCCGGCAACGCGTAGGCCAACTGACCTGTCGCCGTCCGTACCCAATAGGCCCGCCGCGCGCCCGCTGCAAGATAGCGGCTGCTATCGGTTCCGCTTCCGCTGTCTGTTTCCCGTGAAACCGCGCAAGGGTGCTCAACATCAGTGACCACGCACTCGCATGGCTCGCCGTCGCTCGAGCACTGGCCATGGCCGTACTGCGTGATCTTGATAGCAGTCCAGTTCAGCTCCGGTATCGCCGCGATCAAGCCAGCCACCACCGAGGTCTTTCCGATATTGCGCGTGTGCCCGCCGACGACAACCAGCATCAGGTTTTGGCTTTCTCGATCTCGTTCAGCCGCCGCTTCAGATCCGCCACGTCGTCCCGCAAATTGGGCAGCCGCGCCAGGTTAGCCAGTTGCTCCAGGTGCTGTTTGAGCGGTCGCGCGGGCGTTCCCCACATCACCTGCCCGGCGTGTACGATCTTCGAAGTTAGAATGCCGCAGCCGGAGCCCAGGACCGCGTGAGATTCGATGCGTGCTTTATCGCCAATGCCAACTTGCCCGCCGATCACCGCGTAATCCTCCACCACCACGCCGCCCGAGAACCCGGTTTGCGCCGCCACCACCACGTGCCGTCCGATGTGGCAGTTATGCCCCACATGCACCATGTTATCGAGCTTTGTGCCTTCGCCGATGTTGGTCGAGCCCAACGCCGCGCGGTCCACGCATGAGTTTGCGCCGATCTCGACAAAATCACCGATCTCCACGCGGCCGATCTGTGGAAACTTCTCATAGCGCTCTCCGTCCAGCACAAAGCCGAAACCGTCGGCGCCAATGACGCAGCCGGAATGCAGAACGACGTGGCTGCCGATGTCCACGTCGTCGTAAATAGTGACGCGCGCATGCAGAATGCTGTTGTTGCCGATCTGCACACGCCTTCCGATGGCGCAGCCCGCGCCGATGCGGCAATTGGACTCGATGCGGGAGCCATCGCCTACGCTGACATGCGGCCCGATCTCGACACCCTGGCCAATTTCCGCTTGCGCGCTGATCGCCGCCGTCGGATGGATGCCCGGCTGGTGCGGGACGGGCGGAATCAGGCGGCTCACCGCTCGGGCGAAAGCCGTTCGCGGCGCGCTCGCGCGAATCACGGTCCTGCCCCCGGGAAACTCGGCGGGCACGATCAGGCACCCGGCGGCGGATGCTTGGGCTTGCGCCGCGGCCTTCATGCTGGAGACGAACGAAAGGTCGTGCGCGCCGGCGTTCTCAACTGATTTGACCCCGCTGATTTCTCTCTCGCCGTCGCCCTCGAATGTTGCGCCGAGCCATTCGGCCAATTCCCTGACACGCATGTCTACACTCTATCGCGAGGCGGCATCCGCGGTGCGGTATAAAGAGAGGGTCGCCATGAGCCGCAAGAATCGCAAAAAACCAGCGTCGCCTGCTGCGCGCGTGCCCGTGTCTCACGCCAAGCCCCAGCCGGCGTCCGGTACCTTTTCGCACGGCATCGCAGAGTGGACGTTCAACTTCATCATCCTGATCTTCGCCACCGGTACGATTGCGCAACCCTTCGTGATACCGACGTCGTCGATGGAAGATAACTTGCTCGTCGGCGATCATCTTATCGTCGACCGCATGGCGTACGCACCCGCCGGGCCCCTCTCGCGTCACTTATTGCCTTACGAACCTGTGAAGCGCGGCGACATTATCGTCTTCCGGTATCCGCTAAATATCAAAGAAGACTACATCAAGCGCGTGATCGGTGTTCCGGGCGACCGCATCCGCCTGGTCGACAAACAGGTCTACCTCAACGGTAAGAAACTCGTTGAGCCGTACAAGTACCACAAAACTTCGTACATTGATTCCTATCGCGACAATTTTCCCGGAACGCCGAACATTGGGTTGCCTCCATCCACGATGGACATGCTGGAACATCACGTGGTGAACGGTGAAGTGGTGGTACCGCCGGACCATTACTTCGCCATGGGAGACAATCGCGACAACTCGGCCGACAGCCGCTATTGGGGCTTTGTCCCCGCTGAAAACATCAAGGGCAAGCCCCTTCTAATCTACTGGTCGTACGAAGCGTCCACCGAAGATCTGGTCGATTTCACTGTCGGGCATTTCGTCGACCTGGTGCAGCACTTCTTCACCAAGACCCGCTGGCGCCGGACATTCATGCTGATTCACGGATACCCCATCGGGTAGCCAGGTTTGCTGGCGCAGATACTTCGCGGCTCATTCGTATCGCAGCGCGTCAATCGGATCCAGCATGGCTGCTTTGCGCGCGGGATAGTATCCGAAGAAAATCCCGATCAGGGCCGAAAACACGAACGCGAGCAGGATCGCGCCGGGGCTGATGAGCGTGTTCCAGTTGGCTATGTAAGACACGAGGTAGGAACCGGCGGCGCCGAGTATGATCCCTGCAATTCCTCCTAGCAGAGCGAGCGTCACGGCCTCCACCAGAAACTGCGTGAGAATGTCTTTAGTTTTTGCGCCGATGGCTAGCCGGAGGCCGATCTCGCGTGTGCGCTCGGTCACCGACACGAGCATGATGTTCATGATGCCGATGCCGCCTACCAGCAGCGAGACCGAGGCGATGGCCCCCAGTAATATCGACATCACCTGCGCCGACGTTTCCTGCGCGGCGAAGACCTCTTCCAGATTGCGTACGGTGAAATCGTCATCCTGCTGGGATTGCAGATGGTGGCGCTGGCGCAGCAGTTCGCGCACCTCCAGCTCGGCTTCCTGCATCGACTGCGGACCGCGCGCCTGCACCATGATGGTGCCCACCGCATTGGCATTGGCCTGGCTGGCGCCGATCACTTTTTTCCTGGCGGTCGAGATCGGCAGAAGGATGATGTCGTCCTGATCCTGCCCCGTGGGCGATTGGCCTTTAGCGGAGAGCACGCCCGCAACGGTGAACGGTACGTTCTTGATGCGGATCACCTGGCCGGTCGCATCGGTCGCGCCGAACAGGTTGTCCGCCACCGTCCTGCCGAGCAGCGCCACTTTGGTTGCGCCGTCCACGTCCTGTGTGGTGAAAGCGCTGCCTGATTGCATGGTGTAATCGCGAATCGTCAGGTAATCCGGCGTCGTGCCCTGAAAGCTGGTGAACCAGTTGTTGTTCCCATAAACCACCTGGCCCGATCCGCGCACCGCCGGCGCCACTGCCGCTACTGCCGGGCATTCGGTGGCGATGGCTTTGGCGTCATCCGAGCTCAGAGTCTGCGCCGCGCCGCTGCCCAGCCGGATACCGTTACTCGTAATGCTTCCTGAGAGCACGATGATGACGTTGCTGCCGATGCTCGCAATCTGTTCCTGAATGCGCGCCGTCGCGCCTGATCCCACCGCTACCATGGAGATCACCGCGGCCACGCCGATGATAATGCCCAGCATGGTGAGCGCCGATCGCAGGCGATTAATTTGCAGCGCGCGCAGCGCGATCCGGACACTGGCCAGAATCTTTTTCATGTTCATACGGCCTCCACCAGCTCTTCCGGCGGGATCGCGGCCAATTCTTCCAATGCCTGCCGCGGTTGCGCGACATGCTCATCTACCACCATCCGGCCATCCCGAAAATGAATGTTGCGGTTAGCGTACGCGGCGATATCCGGCTCATGCGTGACCACGATCGTGCTGATGCCCTGGTCGCGGTTGAGTTGCTGAAAGATCGCCATGATCTCGACGCCGGTGCGCGAATCGAGCGCACCCGTCGGCTCGTCGGCCAGAATAATTTGCGGCCGGTTGACCAGGGCCCGCGCAATAGCCACGCGCTGCTGCTGGCCGCCCGAAAGCTGGTTGGGATTGTGATCCGCACGATCAGCAAGCCCCACCGAGGCCAGCGCCAGCATGGCCCTTTCACGCCGTTCGCGCGCGGGTGTGTCGGTGTAAACCAGCGGCAGTTCCACATTCTCGACGGCGCTCGTTCGTGCCAGCAGGTTGAATTGCTGGAAGACGAAACCGATCTTGCGGTTGCGAATCTCGGCCAGCTCGTCACGGCCCAGTTCGCCCGCGCTTACCCCATCCAGCCGGTACGTTCCGGAACTGGGCTTGTCCAGGCAGCCGAGAATATTCATCAGCGTCGATTTGCCTGAGCCCGATGGTCCCATGATGGCCACGAAGTCGCCGCGCCTGATGTTAAGTGAGACGCCACGCAGCGCCTGCACTGTGACATCGCCTACGCGATAGGTCTTGACCAGGTTTTCGATCTCGATGATGTTGTCCATGGCGCGATCCTCAAAACCCGGGCCCGCGGCGCGATGCTCCGCCGCCGAAGGGCGATGCCGCGGCTGATGTCGACGGTGCGCTCTGGGAGGACGCACCGAGAATCACGCTCTCGCCTTCCTGCAGGTTGCCGGACCGCACTTCGGTCCAGGTACCGTCGCTGATGCCGAGCTGCAGCTCGACCGGCTGCGGCTTGCCATTCGCGCCCAGTGTCCAGACGGTCTGCGAGGCTGCGGCCCCGCGCGTCTTCCGATTGGTGTTGGCGGTGTTGGCGGCGGCGCTTGCAGCCGGCCGGTAACGCAGCGCGGCGTTTGGAATCTTCAGCGCATTGTCACGATGGTCCACCAGGATCTTGACGTTGGCCGTCATCCCCGGGAACAGCTTGAGGTCGTCATTCGACACACCAACCACCACGTCGTAAGTGACAACGTTTTGCACGTTGATGGGCGCCTGCCGCACCGCCGTCACGGCGCCGCGGAACACGCGGTTGGGGTACGCGTCCACCGTGAACGTGGCGCGCTGGCCCACTTGCACGCGGCCCACATCAGCTTCATCCACGTTGGTATCGACCTGCATCTTAGCCAGATCCTGCGCGATTTCGAATATCGTCGGCGCGGCCAGGCTGGCGGCCACCGTCTGGCCCACGTTCACCTGCCGCGAAACCACCGTGCCATCCCCAGGCGCCTTGATGTATGTGTGGTCGAGATCGATCTGCGCCTGCGCGAGCGCCGCCTCCGCTTGCTTCACTTGCGCCTGCGCGGCGGATTCCTGCATGCGGGCGATCTGCTGCCCGGCTTTGGACGCACTCAAAGCCGCTTGCGAAGCGTCCCCCTGGCCCTGGGCGGCCCGCTCCCCCGACACCGCTTGATCGTAGGTGGCCTGCGCGGTTTCACGGTCTTCCTTCGAAAGCACGCCTTCGTTCGCCAGTTGAATTCTACGGCCGAGCTTGGATTGCGCATCCACCACGGCCAGGTGCGCCTTCTGCGTGTTGTCCTGCGCTACCAGCACATTGGCCTGCGCATTGGCGATGTCGGCCACGGATTTTTGCACGTTGGCCTGGGCGTTGTAGACGGCCGCGCGGGCACTGCCCACGGCCGCCTGCGCTGCATCCACTCTGGCCTGGAAAATCTGCGGATCGATGCGCGCGATCAATTGTCCGGCCTTCACCTTCGAGTTGAAGTCGGCGTAAAGCGCCATGATGTTGCCGGAAACCTGTGATCCTACCTGTACCGTCACTACGGCGTTGGGATTGCCCGTGGCCGAAATGGTGGCGTCCATGTTTCCGCGCGCCACCGGGATTGTGCGGTACTCGACCCCGTGCCGGCCGTGAAAATAAGCCCACGCGCCCAGCCCGGAACTGGCTGTGATGATTACCGTGCTCAGAATTAGTCGTCGCATCGCATCGCTCCAGTTATTAAGGCGCAATGCGGAGAGCTTTGGTTGCCCCGTTTGACCCCTACTTGCCAGTCTTTACAATGATTTACGTAGGAGAGGCATTCGAGCCGTCCCCTAGCGGAAGGCAGAGCAACGCCAATGGACAGGCAAGACTGGCTGTCCTACTCTGAAGAGTCCATGTCTATTGACGCCTCCGCTCAGATTGCTTCCTTGGCGCGCGTGCATCCCGACGCCGCGATCGGTCCCGGCGTCCGCATCGGCGAGTTCTGCGTCATTGAATCCGATGTGGCGATCGGGCGCGATTGCGTGATCGAACCCCACGTCTACATAAAGCGCTGGACTACGATGGGCGAGCGCAATGCGATCTCCGCCGGAACTGTCCTGGGCACCGATCCGCTCGACAAGAACTTCGCGGGCGAGCGCAGCTATCTGCGCATCGGCAGCGGCAACACTATCCGTGAGCACTACACCATCTCCCGCGGCACCGAGCCGGAATCCGTTACCGAAATCGGCGACGGCAACTACATCATGACGTCGGGTCACATCGCTCATAACTGTAGAATCGGCAACAACACGGTCATTTGCAGTTGCGCACTGATAGCCGGCTACGTGGAAATGGAGGATCAGGCGTTCGTTTCAGGCGGCGTCGTGGTTCACCAATTTTCGAAAATTGGCAAGCTCGCCATGATTGGTGGCAACACGCGCGTCAACAAAGACGTGCCGCCGTTCTTTCTCTACTCGGGCTTCAACGTGGAGGCCAAAGGGGTGAACCTGGTGGGGCTCAAGCGCGCGGGCTTCAGTGAAGACCAGATCGCCGCACTGAAGAAAGCATACCGCGTCTTATACCGCTCGGGCCTCAAGTTGGAGGATGCGCTCTGCGAGATCGAGACCGAAATCCGGACGCCGGACGCGGCGCATCTGGTGCATTTCATCCGGTCCACCAGACGTGGAATTTGCCGCGAATGACCTTGCAAGATCCGCGCTAAAAGTGCAACATATCCCGAGGAGGTGAAGCGCATGAAAAGACTCGCGTTACTCGTATTGGGGATACCACTGCTCGCGCAGGATGTGCCGTGGCAGGCACGGCTGCAGTACATTGAGGCCTGCTCCTGCGATTTGTTCTGCCCGTGCTATTTCAATGACCATGCCTCGCACCAGGGCTCGGGTGCGCACAAGTGCACCTTTAATAATGTCGCTAAGGTTGTGATCGGCAAACACGGGGATGTCGATCTCACTGGCGTGAAGGTCTGGCTGTCGGGCGATCTCGGGGCCGACTGGGGCACCAAAGGCGAGGCCGACTGGCTGGTGGCGACGTTCGAGCCCAAGACCAGCAAAGAACAGAAAGACGGTGTGATGGCCATCCTCACCAAGATTTATCCGGTGAAATGGAAAGACGTCCAGATGGACAGTTCAAACATCACCTGGAAAATTGCGCCGGATGGCAAGACCGCCTACGCCAAGTTGGCTAACGGCAAGGGTGAAGTGAAGTTGACGCGTTTCGGCGGAACAGATGCGGAGAAGCCCGCGCAGATCTCGAACGTGCGCTACTTCGCCGCCACCTGGAACAGCCCGTTTTCGCTTTACCATTCGGATCACTATTACAAGGGCGCGGGAAAGTCGTACGAGTTGCACCACGCCAACGGCTTCACCATCACGGTGGAAGCCAGTTCAGATGGGAAGCGCGTAGCGGCCAAGAAGGCGGACTGAAATTTGATCGTCTTAATCTGCGGCCCGGCCCTCTATTGCCGGGCCGCAAGCAAAATCTACCTGCCTGGGCTGCTCCACGTAGCATCTTCTTGTCTATATAGTTCAAAGCAAAGAAGCGGCAGAACACGTGCTCCTTCAATTGCAGGAGTACTTATGCGAGCTGTCTCCGTACTTTTTTACACAGTTTTTCTGGGATGTTACGCCGCTGCCCAGACTCCGTTGCCCCCGGCAGCAGTACCTGAAGGCTCCGCCAATCGGGTATCCGAGCCACTATATCGAGTGACAGTCGTCTCCCGCACAACCAAGGCCATCAACTACGGTCATCTCGCCGATCCCACGAAGGTCGGCCTGAAAGGAACTGTCCTAATGACTGACGCGCAGGGAGAAGCGCGCGTCGAAAGCAAACGCGGCGCCGTCGAGATTGAGGCCAAGGTCAATCATCTGGGATCTCCTACGCGATTCGGCCCCGAGTATCTGACCTATGTTCTGTGGGCCATTACTCCCGAAGGCCGGCCGGTGAATCTGGGTGAGTTGGTGGCTGATCCCTCGGACAAAGCCAAGGTCAAGGTTTCTAGCGATCTGCAGGCATTCGCCCTGATCGTCACGGCCGAACCCTATTTTTCCGTAACGCAGCCCAGTGACGTCGTGGTGATGGAAAATGTCCTCCAGCCCGAGACACTTGGCAGGGTTCAGGAAGTGGACGCGAAATACGAGTTGCTGCCGCGCGGTCACTTCACGTACGACACCGGCGCACCGCCCACACCACCGTCCGGCGCCAAGCTGTCAATGGGCGAGTATGAAGCTGTGGTAGCGACTTACCAGGCGCAAAACGCCATTCAGATCGCCAGAGCGGCAGGAGCCGACAAGTACGCGGCCGGCACGTTGCAAAAAGCTGAGCAGTTGTACCGGCAGGCCGTCGACCTGCAAGCCAAGAAATCCTCCAGCCGCCAAATCGTAACTCTGGCCCGGGAGGCCGCGCAGGCCGCTGAGGACGCGCGCGTCATCAGCACGAAACACCAGCAAGGCGAGATCAGCGCGGCACCCCTCCCGCGCTCCTAGGGAGTGAACCTTTGGGGATGGGGGAAGCCATCAAGTCTCCCCAATCCCAAAAGGCGAATTTCTTACGCCTGTTACTTACGCCACCATTCTTACGCCACCATCTTGTGCGGATCGATGACGAACTTCTTGGCCGCGCCCTTGTCGAAATCCTTGTAGCCCTGGGGTGCGTCATCGAGTGAAATCATGGTGACGTTGACCGCCTTCGCGGGTTGGAACTTCCCGTAAAGGATGGCATGCATCAGTTGCCGGTGATAGCGCATCACCGGGCACTGCCCGGTGGTGAATACATGCGATTTCGCCCAGCCCAGGCCAATCCGGATGCTCAGATTGCCGGTCTTGGCCGCGTCATCCACACCGCCGGGATCGTCGGTCACATACAGACCAGGAATGCCGATTCTGCCACCCGCCGTCGTCACCGTCATCAATGAGTTCAGTACCGTCGCGGGCCGCTCCACCACCGTTTCCTTGCCGTGGCCCCGGGCTTCAAAACCCACGCAATCGACGGCGCATTCGACCTCCGGTATGCCCACGATCTGCTCGATCTGCTGTCCCAGCGTGGCATCCTTGCGCAGATCGATCGTCTCGCATCCGAAGCTCTTGGCCTGCGCGAGCCGCTCGGGAATCATATCGCCCACGATGACCACAGCCGCTCCCAGCAACTGGCAACTCACCGCGCACGCCAGTCCCACCGGACCGCCGCCGGCCACGTATACGATCGATCCCGGACCGACGCCGGCCGACACCGCGCCGTGGAAGCCAGTGGGCACGATGTCCGAAAGCAGAGTCAGGTCTTTGATTTTCGCCATGGCGCGCGCTTTGTCCGGCAGTCGAAGCAGATTGAAATCGGCGTACGGCACCATGACATACTCGGCCTGCCCGCCGACCCATCCGCCCATATCGACGTATCCGTAAGCCGCCCCCGGGCGCGCCGGATTGACGTGCAGGCAGATGCCGGTTTTGCCCTCTTTGCAATTGCGGCAGCGCCCGCAGGCGATGTTGAACGGGACCGAAACCAGGTCACCGACTTTTACAAATTCCACGTCGCGCCCGGCTTCGATCACTTCGCCGGTAATCTCGTGCCCCAGGACCAACCCCTTGGGGGCGGTCGTGCGGCCGCGTACCATATGCTGGTCGCTGCCGCAAATATTCGTGCAAACGATTTTCAAAATGACGCCGTGCTCGCATTTGCGCGAGCCTAAAGCGAGTTTGGGAAAGTCGATCGACTGCACTTCCACTTTCCCAGGTCCCATGTATGCCAAACCGCGATTCGAGGCCATAGTCCTTCTCCTTGATGTTGAATTTCGATCGAGAGGGACTATGGAATCAAAAAACAGCGGTCAGGTCAAGTACGCAAGGCGGGCCGGTGTTGTTCCCAGAACACTTTTGCGGGACGGGTTCACGCCCGCTGCGATAGAATCGCCCTTATGCAACAAGTCACAGCCGGCGTCGATCGCCGCCAGTTTCTGGTAAGCAAGCTTTCGGCCGGATTCGCCATGGCCGTTCTGCCGGTCTCGGCCCAGACCATTACTACCGCCACGGACGGTCTCGAAGCCGGCGAGGTCTCCATTCCGACCGGGGACGGGCAGATCCCTGCTTATCGCGCCATGCCGAAGTCCGGGAAATCGTTTCCGGTGGTGCTGGTCGTCCAGGAAATCTTCGGCGTGCACGAGCACATCAAGGACATCTGCCGCCGCTTCGCGAAGCTGGGACACTTCGCCGTGGCGCCCGAGCTCTATGCGCGGCAGGGCGACGTTTCGAAGCTCACGAACATTCAGGATGTGATCTCGAAGGTCGTCAGCAAGGTGCCGGACGCGCAGGTGATGTCGGATCTGGACGCTGCGGTTGCATGGGCAGGGAAGACCGGCAAAGGCGACGTCGGCCGGCTGGGCATCACCGGCTTCTGCTGGGGTGGGCGCATCGTGTGGCTCTACGCAGCGCACTCGCCGAAATTGAAAGCGGGCGTGGCTTGGTACGGGCGCATCGTGGGCCAGGCGAACGAACTGCAACCCAAGTATCCGATCGACGTCGCGGGCGCGCTCAAAGCGCCGGTGCTCGGCCTATATGGCGGTAAAGATCAGGGCATCCCGCTTGATACCCTGGAGCAGATGCGCGCGGCGCTCAAGGCCGCTGGGAACCCTTCGGAGATCGTGGTGTATCCCGAAGCGGGTCACGGTTTTAATGCCGACTACCGTCCCGGCTATGACAAAGAAGCCGCGCAGGACGGCTGGAAACGCCTGCAGCAGTGGTTCAAGAAATACGGAGCGGCATGAGGCAAGAAACGCTATTTTTCTTAACGATTACGAGCGCGCTCTTTTTCTGCGCCTGTTCACGCCAGTCGCCGGAGACAGCAGCCGCCGAAGAGCACGCGCCCGATACCTATAAAGTTCGCTTTGACACCACGAAGGGGCAGTTCGTGGTGACGGCAACGCGCGCGTGGGCGCCACTGGGCGCGGACCGCTTCTACAATTTGGTGAAGAGCGGATTCTACGATGGCGCGCGTTTCTTTCGCGTGCTGCCGGGATTCGTCGTGCAGTTCGGGATCGCCGGGGATCCGGCCGTCAATACAAAATGGCACAACGCCAACCTGGTGGACGATCCCGTCACGCAAAGCAACCGCCGGGGAACCATCACCTACGGAACTGCCGGCCCGAATACGCGCACCACGCAAGTCTTTATCAATCTCGCTAACAACGCGCGGCTGGATAGCAAAGGCTTCGCCCCGTTTGGTGAAGTGACCGAGGGGATGGACGCGGTGGATAAATTCTATAGCGAGTACGGCGAAGGTCCTCCGATGGGTGGCGGGCCAGACCAAACACGCTCCGAGGCCGAAGGGACTGCTTACTTCGAGCGTGACTTCCCCAAACTCGATTATGTCAAGAAAGCGAGCATCGAAAAATGAAAAGCGTACGCCGGCTGCTTCTTTGCGCGATCCTGTGCTGTGCGGCGTCCCAGGCCGCGAGCGTCCCGGGGGCGGCGCTCAAGCTGAATCTGCGCACGCGCGTCGAAGCCTTCAAGGGCAGCGGCGACTGGCAGGAAGCGCATTTTGAAAAAACTCTGCCGGTCGCGCGCACGGCCATCGTGATCTGTGACATGTGGGACAAGCACTGGTGCTCGGGCGCCAGCCGCCGCGTGGATGCCTTGGCGGCGCGCATGGCGCCGGTGGTCGACGCCGCGCGTGCTCGCGGCATCCTGATCATTCACGCGCCATCTGAAACCATGGCGTTCTATAAAGACTCGCCGCAGCGCCAGCGCGTGCTCGCCGTCGCGAAGGTCGCGCCTCCCCAGCCGCTACCGCTCACCGATCCGCCTCTACCCATCGACGATTCGAACGGCGGCTGCGACACTCCGGACAAATTCTACACAGCCTGGACGCGCGAGAACGCCGCGCTCCACATCGCGCCCGAAGACGTGATTTCCGATAACGGCGCCGAGATCTATAGCCTGCTGCGCGCGCGTGGCATCGAAAATCTGCTGGTGATGGGCGTACACACCAACATGTGCGTCCTGAACCGGACGTTCGCGATCAAGCAAATGACCAAGTGGGGCGTGCGCTGTGTGCTGGTCCGCGATCTCACCGATTCCATGTACAACCCCAACGACCGGCCGTTCGTTGCCCATGACCGCGGCACTGGCCTGGTGATCGAGCACATCGAAAAATATTGGGCGCCGACGGTGTTGAGCGCCGATCTCGTCGCCGCGCGACCGCAGGGCAAGTAGCGGCGTTTGCTCGGCAATCCGCCGGACGGGCGCTTCGAACGCCTTCTCAGACTGGTCCTCACTCTTCCCGGAGGGCCTCGACGGGGTCGAGCGAGGCGGCACGGCGAGCGGGTATCCAGGACGCCAGCGCCGCAAGGAGAAAGAAAAGCACAGCCATGGCGACGAAGGTGGCCGGGTCGGTGGGCTTGACGCCGACCAGCATGCTCTTCAAGACGCGTGGCAATTCGAGAGCGGAGACGTCGCGCTGATGCGCCACGGCGCCGACAATTTCACCCCATTGAGCCTGAGCGGAAGAGAATCCGCTTCCCCACGGCGGATTGAAAGGGAAAGGCTTTGGATGCGCGCGTCTGATTCACGATGAGCATGTTGCGGTCGGGCGTGTTGTCGGCTTCGGTGAACGTCTGGCCGGCGATCAGGAGCGTATGCATGGCTTCAAAATAGCCGGGCAGGCGCGGCTCCGCCCTGTGGCGGGGGCGGCTGTGGCAAACCGCCGGCATCCTCGAAATCCCGGCCGAATGCGGTTGGTGCGCCCATCAGGCGGAAGAAATTGGTGGAGACGCGGGCGAAACGGACCTGCTCGGGAGTGCCGTCCGCTTGGGGCACGGGGCCGCGGCCGGTGTTCACGGCGGCGAAGTCCTCGAACGTGCTCTTTGCGCCGTTGCGCAGGTCCAGGAAATCAGCGTCGGAAAGCGGGAAATCCTTGACATTGCGTTGACGCAGGTCGCTGCAAGCCACAACCAGGCGGTCGGCCACCTTATACGGAAGCGGATCGAGCAGCACAGTGTTGGTGACGCTGAATATGGCAGTGCTGGTACCGATGCCGAGCGCGATCGTGACTTACGGCGGTGATGGCGAATAAGGGACTCTTTCGCAGCGTGCGGAAGGCGTACAACAGGTCTTTGGATAGCATGGCTTTCTGAATAGTTTAGATCAACGTCAATCAGCCGAGGATCGGGCTGATCAGCGACTATTTGCCAGCGATCAACCCACTCACGGTGGGAAGCTTCGAAGCATCCCAGCCGCCGCCCAGCGCTTCGATCAGAAGAACGCTCGCAACCATTCGCCGGGTAAGAATGTCCACTCCTGTTTTTTCATTTTGTAAAGCGATGGCCTGAGTCGTGATGACCTGCAGATAGCTGGTGGTTCCGGCCTTATATTGATAAGTGGATATCTGCAGCGACTCCTCAGCCGCTTTGACTGCCTTGCCCACGGCCTGCGCTTCTTCCGCGAGTATTCGCAGGGCCGCTAAGTTGTCTTCCACTTGCTGCAGACCGTTTAGCACCACCTGGCGATAGTCCGCGACCGTTGCATCGTATAACGCTTGCGTCTGCCGCACCTGGGCACGGCGGCGCCCCGCATCGAAGAGCGTCTCGGCCATCTGCGGTCCCACGGACCAAAAGCGGCTTGGCCAAGTGAACCAATTCGTGATACTGGAGCTTTCGAGTCCAGCCGACGCACTGATGCTCAAAGTTGGAAAGAAGGCGGCTTTGGCGATCCCGATCTGCTCATTTGCCGCAGCCATCTGTCGCTCGGCGGCAGCGATGTCGGGTCGCCGTTCCAACAGCGCGGAGGGCACGCTAACCGGGACAGGAGGCGGTGGCGATTGTGTGGTCGAGCGGCTGATCGTAATTGCGGCTGGCGGTTTCCCGATCAGGATGGCGATACCGTGTTCGAGCTGGGCGCGCACAATTCCGAGGTCGATCAGTTGCGCCCGCGCATTCTCCAACTGGGCTTGCGCGAGGGCCACATCTCCGCCTGAGGCTACACCGGCACTCAAACGATTTAGAGTCAGCTGTAAGAACTCTTCATACGATTTGACCGTAGTGCCAAGCAGCTCTTCATCACGATCGGTGCCATGCAATTGAAAGTAGTCTTGCGCCAGCTCCACCTGGAACGTGAGGCGGGCATTCTCCAATTGGGCCGCGCTGGCCTGAGCGTTGTCGGCCGTGGCTCGGATATTGCGCCGAACACTTCCCCAGATGTCCGTCTGGTATGACAGATCGAGCGGCAAAGTATAGTTGGTCCGCACGCCCGGAACAGATGCTCTGCCGGTCTGATTATTAATTAAATTGCCCGAAGGTTTGGAGCTGGAGATGGATGGTCCCGTACTAAGCGTCGGAAATAATGCCGCGCGTGCAATTCGCACGGCTTCCCGGGCTGCCCGGAATTGTGCTTCCGCGGCCAGGAAGCTCTGATTCGATATGCTGACTTGTTCTTCGAGAGCGTTGAGTGCCGGATCGTTATAGAGCTCCCACCATTTTCCGCGGATCGCTCCGTCATTCGGTTGTGCCTCCTTCCAGCCCTCCGGAAGCGGCTCCTTAAAGTTGGGAGACATCGGGGCGCTGGGCCGTTTGTAGTTCGGCCCTACCATGCAACCGCTCAGCAGAAGCATGATCGTCAGGACGAAAAAACAGCATCGCCGCGAAGGGACGCCAAGAGACAGGAATGTTATATGGCTGATGCGCGCCCTTTCGCGTGCATTTGCGGCCGGAAAAGTTCTGGTGCGCATATATGTGGCTCTATGCCTCCGATCCGAGCGGTTCGGTTTCCCGGCGGCTGCGTGCCCGATTCCACCACTGCTGCAGTCGGTCAAAGTACAGATACACCACGGGCGTGGTGTACAGGGTCAGCACCTGGCTGACAATCAGCCCGCCGATGATCGTGATGCCGAGCGGGCGCCGCAACTCAGACCCGGTACCGGTGCCGAGCGCCAGCGGCAGGGCGCCAAGGAGAGCCGCCATGGTGGTCATCAAAATCGGCCGAAAGCGCAACAGGCAGGCTTCGAAAATAGAGTCGCGCGAATTCTTGCCTTCATTTCGCTCGGCGGCAATCGCGAAATCGATCATCATGATGGCGTTCTTCTTCACGATTCCGATGAGCAGAATAATACCGATGATCGCGATCACGCTGAGGTCTGTGTGGGTCAACAGCAACGCCAATAATGCGCCCACGCCCGCCGACGGCAAAGTCGAAAGGATGGTGATGGGATGGATGTAGCTCTCGTAGAGTATGCCCAGCACGATATAAACCGTCACCAGTGCTGCCGCAATCAGCAGTGGCTCGCTGCCCAGCGATTGCTGATACGCTTGTGCCGTTCCAGCGAACCCGGTGTGGATGGTTGGCGGAAGTCCGATCTTGGTGGCCGCTAAATCAATGTCATCCACCGCATCACCCAAAGCCACGCCAGGCTGCAGGTTGAAGGACATGGTCACCGCTGGAAACAGGCCCTGGTGAGTTACCGCTAAAGGCGCGGTTGTCGGCGCAAACGTACTGAAAGCGCTCAACGGGACCTCCTGTCCTCTGGGAGATCGCACATAAATGTCGCGCAAGGACAACGGATTCTGCCAGAATTCCGGCGCGGCCTCCATCACCACGTGGTATTGATTTAAAGCGCGATACATGGTCGATACCGGCCGCTGGCCGAAAGCGTCGTAGAGCGTGTTGTCGATGAGTTGCGGTGAGATACCGAAGCGCGCGGCAGTGCTGCGATCGTACCGAATCAACGACTGCAGGCCGAGGTTTTGCTGATCCGTGCTTACATCCGTAATGACGCTGATGCTTGTGAGTTCCCGGAGCATTCGGGGAGCGAAGACGGTGAGATCCTGTAAGTTGTCGCCCCGCATGGTGAATTGGTACTGCGCATTGCTCATCCGCCCGCCGACACGGACGTCCTGCGCGGCCTGCAAGTAAAGCGTCGCGCCCGGAACCCTGGCGAGTCTCGGCCGCAGCCGCGCGATGATCTGGTCGGCGGTGATTTTCCTTTCTTCGAGCGGCTTCAAAGAAATGAACATCCGTGCGGTGTTCATCGTGCCTCCACCCGTGAACCCCAAAGCCGTGTCCACCGCGGGATCGGCATCGATGATCTTGATCATTTGCTGGAGGATCCTGTCCATCGCCTGAAAAGAAGTATCCTGATCGGCTTGAATCGACCCCTGCATTCGGCCATTGTCCTGTTGCGGAAAAAATCCCTTGGGCACGTGAATGAACAAGTAGACGTTCAATCCAATGGTGGCTAACAACACCGCTAATGTAACGGCGGAATGACTCAGCACCGTGGCCAGCGTCCTCCCGTAGGCATTGACCACCCATGTGAAACCTCGTTCGCTTGTCCGGAACATCCAGCCATGCGACTGACGCTGTTTCAACAGATGAGCGCACATCATGGGAGTCGCGGTGAGAGAAATGACCATGGAAACGGCGATCGCAATCGACAGCGTCATGGCGAATTCCCGGAACAGCCGGCCCACAATCCCTCCCATCAGCAACAGAGGAATGAAGACTATAACCAGCGAAATGCTGATGGTGAGGACCGTGAAACCGATCTCCCGGGCTCCCTTGATCGCAGCTTCGAACGGACGCATGCCTTGTTCCAGGTAACGCGTGATGTTCTCAATGACAACGATGGCGTCATCCACCACAAATCCGGTGGAGATGGTCAAGGCCATCAGCGACAAATTGTCCAGGCTGTAACCCAGCAGATACATGACGCCGAACGTTCCGATCAGCGATACCGGCACGGCGACACTAGGGATGAAAGTGGTGCGCGCGTTTCTCAGGAAAAAGAACACCACCAGAATGACCAGCAGCACCGAGATCATCAACGTTCGTTCGGTGTCGTTTACCGAAGCACGGATGGTCACAGTTTGATCCATGGCCACCTTGACGTTGATCGACTGCGGAATGGAGGCTTTCAGCTGCGGGAGAATGTCGCGGATACGATCCACGGTTTCGATAATATTGGCCCCCGGTTGCCGGAAAATGATAACCAGCACGGATGGCTTGCCGTTGGCATATCCCGCGTTCCGCAGGTCTTCAACGGAGTCGACAGCACGGCCGACATCGGAAATACGCACGGCGGTTCCGTTGTGGTAAGCGACCAGCAGCGGTTCGTAGTCCACGGCGTTGAAAAGCTGATCGTTTGCGCCCACCTCCCACATGCGCTGTCCTCGCGAGAAATATCCCTTGGGCGTGTTGGCATTCGCGCTGGCCAATACGCTACGGACCTGTTCGAACCCGAGGCCATATTTGTTCAACGCTTTCGGATTCAGCTCGATACGAACGCTAGGCAACGCGCTGCCTCCCACCGTCACCTGGCCCACGCCGCTCACCTGCGATAACTTCTGCGCCATGATTGTCGATGCAGCGTCGTACATCTGGCCCTTGGTGAGAATGGGTGACGTGAGCGCGAGCATGAAGATCGGGGAATCCGCCGGATTTACCTTTCGGTACCTGGGGTTATTCGGCAGATTGCTCGGCAGGTTGCCGCGTGCGGCATTGATAGCGGCCTGCACGTCGCGCGCGGCCGCATCAATGTTCCGGTTCAAATCGAACTGCAGGGTGATGCTGGTCGATCCGAGTGAGCTCGATGACGTCATTTCCGTCACCGCCGCAATACGGCCGAACTGCCGCTCGAGCGGAGTGGCCACCGCCGAAGCCATGGTTTCCGGACTCGCACCCGGCAAACCCGCATTCACGGAGATCGTTGGAAATTCCACCTGGGGCAGCGGCGATACCGGAAGCAGGCGGAAAGCAACGGCTCCGGAAAGTAGAATCGCCACGGTGAGCAGCGTGGTCGCAACCGGCCTCCGTATGAATGGCTCTGAAATGGTCATGACTTAATCCGCGGGAAGCGGCTCCGTGCCCGGACTGATTTCACGGTGCCGCGAGAATCGCCTGGCGAGACGATCGAACCACAGATAGATCACAGGTGTCGTGTAGAGTGTCAGTAACTGGCTGATCAGCAGTCCGCCGATGATGGTGATGCCCAAAGGCCGGCGCAGTTCAGAACCAGTCCCGCTACCGAGCGCCAGCGGTATGGCGCCGAACAGCGCCGCCATGGTGGTCATCATGATGGGGCGAAATCGCAGCAGGCACGCCTGATAGATTGCGTCCAACGGTTCCATGCCTTCGTGACGCTCCGCTTCCAGCGCAAAATCGATCATCATGATGGCGTTCTTCTTCACGATGCCGATGAGCAGGACAATGCCGATCAGCGCGATGACGCTGAAATCGTTGCCGGTAACAATCAGGGCCAAAAGCGCGCCAACGCCGGCCGAAGGCAGCGTCGACAGGATCGTGATCGGATGAATGTAGCTTTCGTACAGAATGCCCAGGACGATATAGACGGTAACCAGCGCCGCCAGAATCAGCACCGGTTCGTTCGCCAGCGATGCCTGAAAGGCCTCCGCGGTGCCCTGAAACTCCCCTTGAATACTGGGTGGCATACCGATCTCGTCCTTCACTTTGTTCACGGCTTGCACGGCGTCACCCAATGACGCTTTCGGCGCCAGATTAAAGGAAAGAGTGACCACAGGGAATTGGCCCTGATGGCTAATGGTGATCGGAACCGCTGTCGTCTCCAGGTGCGTGAAGGTGTTGAGTGGGACTTGCCCTCCATTCGGAAACGCCGACGAAGAAGCGATGCCAGCTCCACTGAACGCGCTGCCAGAAGGCCCTGGCGACAGGCTGTTCAGAGAGACCCCGGGAGAGGCGCCGCCCGCGGCAGACGACGAGCTGGTGGGTCCGGTGGATAGCCCGGCCGTGGTCCCGCCCGAAACCAGTCCTAAGCCTGAGCCGAAAGAAGCGGCGCCTGTACGGACAAATAGATTGCGCAGGGCCGAAGGGTCTTTCTGAAATCCGGGCTTCACTTCGAGTACTACGTGGTATTGATTCAATTGGGTAAAGATGGTCGACACCTGCCGCTGGCCATACGCATCGTACAGAGTTTGGTCGATGGCCGAGGGTGTAATGCCGAGGCGCGACGCCGTCTGACGATCGAATACCAGCTTCGCCCGAAGCCCCTGATCCTGTTGATCGCTGGCCACGTCGCGCAAATCCGGCAGTTTTTTCAGCTGTTCCAGCATTCTCGGAGCGAAGGTATTCAGCTCGTCCACACTCGCATCTTCGAGCGTGTACTGGTATTGTGTGCGGCTCACGCGCGTTTCAACGGAGAGGTCCTGGACCGGCTGCATAAACAGAGTGATACCCGCTGCACTCGTCAGTTCCGGCTGCAGGCGGCGAATCACATCGCTGGCCGCGATCTTGCGCTGGTCAAGCGGTTTCAGATTGATCAGAATGCGGCCGCTGTTCAGGGTGGTGTTGGTTCCATCGATTCCGATGAAGGATGAAAGACTATCGACAGCCGGATCGTGCAGAATCACCTGTACCAGTTGCTGTTGCGCACTGGCCATCTCGGCGAATGACACCGTCTGTGATGCCTCAGAGACACCCTGGATCACGCCGGTGTCCTGCACCGGGAAGAAGCCCTTGGGGATATAGACGAAGAGAAGGATCGTCAGACCGAGAGTTGCGACGGCCACCAGCAGCGTCACAGTCTGCCAGCCAAGCACCCACTTGAGCGTCCGGCCGTAGAAGGCGATCACATTTTCAAAGGCACGTTCTGAAGCGCGATAAATGCGCCCCTGCGAGGCTTCCGGCTTGTGCTTCAGCAGCTTCGAGCACATCATCGGTGTCAGTGTCAGCGAAACGACCGCCGAAACAAGAATCGTGACGCTGAGCGTAACGGCGAACTCGCGAAATAGCCGCCCTACGATGTCGCCCATGAACAGCAGCGGAATTAAAACGGCGATCAGTGATATGGTCAGCGAGACAATCGTGAAGCCAATCTGCGCCGAGCCTCTTAGCGCCGCCCTCATCGGATGTTCGCCTTCTTCGATATAGCGGGTGATGTTTTCGATCATCACAATCGCGTCATCGACCACGAATCCGGTCGAAATCGTCAGCGCCATCAGCGATAGATTATTCAAGCTGTAGCCCAGCAGATACATCACTCCAAACGTGCCGACCAATGAGAGAGGAACAGCGACGCTCGGAATCACGGTAGCGGCAACGTTGCGCAGAAACAGGAAGATCACCATGACTACCAGAGCCACCGTGAGTATCAGTTCAAACTGCACGTCGCTTACAGACGCGCGAATGGTATTGGTCCTATCCGTCAAGTAGCTGACGTGAACCGACGAGGGCAAGGAAGCCGTGAGCTGCGGCAGAAGTAGTTTGATCCTGTCGACGACGGCGATAATGTTGGCACCGGGCTGCCGCTGAATATTGACGATGACCGCAGGAACCTGATTCATCCACGCCGCCTGGCGGAGGTTCTCGGCATCATCGACGACGTCGGCGACGTCGCTCAATTTGACCGGAGCGCCATTTCTGTACGCGATCACCAGCGGAGCGTAATCGCCGCTCGAAAGCAACTGATCATTCGCGCCGATCTGGTAAGACTGATGTGGGCCATCGAAATTGCCCTTGGCCTGATTGACGTTGGCCGCCACAACGGTCGTGCGGAGGTCCTCCATGGTGAGGCCGTTCGATGCCAGAGTGGTGGGATTCGCCTCGATGCGCACCGCCGGTTTTTGGCCGCCGCTGATGCTGACCAGCCCCACGCCGGGCAACTGCGAAATTTTCGGCGCCAATCTGGTGTCTGCCAGGTCCTCTACCTTCGAAAGTGGAAGCTCCTTCGACGTGAGGGCAAGAGTAAGGATCGGAGTATCCGCGGGATTCGTTTTGCTGTAAATGGGCGGCGCCGGTAGGTCCGGGGGAAGATAGGTACCCGAAGCGTTGATCGACTGCTGGACCTCCTGCTCGGCAACATCGATATTTAAGTTGAGGTTGAATTGCAGAGTGATCACCGAGCTACCGTCTGAACTGGTGGAGGTCATCTGCTGCAGTCCCGGCACCTGGCCGAACTGACGCTCGAGGGGAGCGGTTACCGACGACGCCATCACTTCCGGGCTGGCGCCGGGATAGAACGTAATGACCTGTATCGTCGGGTAATCCACCTCGGGCAGCGCCGAAACCGGTAATTGCTTATACGCGACTGCGCCTGCGAGCAGGATGCCGACCATGACCAGAGTCGTGGCGACCGGCCGAAGAATGAAGATGCGGGAAGGGTTCATCGAACCGGCTGGCTGCCTTTGGCGCGGGCTGCCTGGCCGGAGGGCCGTGCCTTGCCGCCGGAAACGGAGCCGGCTCCGGGCGCCGGGTTCTCGCCTTGGAAGTGCACGCTGACCTTGCTCCCTTCCTGGAGCTTGTCGACGCCCGTCATCACCACGACATCACCGGGCTCGAGACCCGCGGTGACCTCCGAATCATCTCCTTCCGTGGTGCCTAGGGTCACCGGCTGTACGGTAACGGTGGAATCCGGCTTCACGAGATAAACATAAGTTGTTTGCGAATTGCGCTGTACAACGGCGGTGGGCACCAGAGTTACGCCGCGCTTCTGCTCGACAAGCAGTCGCGCGTTGACGAATTGATTGGGAAACAGAGCATCGTTCTTATTTTCGAAGTTGGCCCTCAGCTTGACCGTTGCCGTGCTTGGATCAATCTGATTGTCGATAGTCGCCAAAGAGCCCTGCTCAATTTTCGCCGTCATGTCGCGATTGTATGCGTCGACCACCAGGCGCTGGCCCGCACGCCTTCTCTTGAATACCGGCGGAAGCTGATCTTCGGCGATGGTGAATATCACGCTGATGGGCTCGATCTGTGTGATTACCAACAAACCCGTCTGATCGGACGCATGCACGATGTTCCCCGGATCGACCAGACGCAGACCGACCCGGCCCGTGATGGGCGCGGTGATGTGACAGTAGTCAAGGTTGAGCTTGGCACTGTCTATCAGACCCTGGTCGCTCTTCAAGGTTCCTTCGTCCTGTGTTACGGCCGCTCTTTGCGTTGCGACTTGCTGTTCGGGAATCGCATTCTGCGTCAGCAGAGTCTGGTAGCGCGCCAGATCGATGCGCGCATTAGTCAGGGTGGCTTGGTCTTTGGCCATTTGTCCTTCGGCCTGTTCCAGCTGAACTTGGTATGGCCGCGGATCGATTTCCGCGAGCAGATCGCCCTTATGCACCAGGTCGCCTTCGCCGTAACGGACGCTCATCAACTGCCCGTCGATGCGACTCCTTACCGTTACGGTGTAAATCGGGGTCACCGCGCCCAGTCCGGTAAAGTAGACGCCGATGTCACCTTTCCGGGCCCTCGCCGCGACCACTGGTGTCGCGAGCGGCCCTCGGCTGCCTTTTTTACCGGCGGCGCTTTTCGCGGCTCCCGATTTCGCGCCACTGTTTCTCGGCCACCAGAAGTAGATCCCGGCACAGAGCAGCACCAGAAGAAGCGACAGCCAAAGCCATCGTCGCCGTGGCCGGCTCGTTTGTCCGGGTACGTCCTTCGACGGGGGCACCTTAACGTGTTCAAGCGCCGTCGGGGCGGGCGCACCAGGCCCAATTGATGATGAAGGCGGTTGTTTCATCACTGTCTGCCACTAGTCCGTATAATCTCGCATTACAGCGGGGGACGGCTCGGCCGGCGAACCAAAGAGGAGCAAAAACCGATTTCCACAAGTGCAAAGACGTTTCCCTGCATTTGGATGTTACTGACAACTCAGTGATATCAGGCATTTCACCTTCATTTGTGGTATTCGGCACGATCAGCTCCGCAAAGTGGTCCCAGGAGGCGGATGGATTCACGCGCCAGTTGTTGGATGAACCCCCGTCTGCTGCGGATCCTGATGCGGCCGGCATCGATACCGGAGTTCCCATTGTTCGTTGCTGGAAAACGGAGGCCATCTTATGTGCTGGGCGTATGCTGGCCGGGTTTTTCTATGTCGCTCAGCCGAATTGAACGCCTTCTACAGAAGTCGTTCCTTGACGCATTTCGTGGAGTGTTTCGGCCCGGTGCGCCTGGCGACTCCCGCCTTCGAAAACCGGCATCTTAACGGCCAACCGTATACGGGGCGATAGAATTCGGAAGCGTCGTCCCCGGTGCGCCGTAATCGGCGTAACCGGTGAGCGACGGCCGGCGCTCAGAGGGGATCGCGTCATCACGCAGCCGGGCGCTGTCTTCCGTTTCGAGGGCCGCGAAATCCGAGCGGGAATGGACGCCAAAGCGAGTGCTTTTTCGATTGCCAGTGGTTGGCCTGGTAACCCTACGCCGGCAAGATGCGAAAAATATTGTTCGCACTGCGGCCGGATCACTTGCCGGTTCGTTCTCAATGGAACAGGCTATGATCTCCTGACACGCATGGGCGGAGTGAACGTCGCGCAGCTTGACAGACGCGGCCGTCTGGTCCACATTTCTATCAGCAGGAGTTTGAGCTTGTCACAAGGCCGTCCCTGTATGCGTGCCGTACTGATACTGGCTACATTTCTTTCCACCGCGACGTTATCCTTCACGCAGACGCAACCCAATCGCAGCGGCCCCAGCAGTCGCGAGCAGCGGTATCAGATGTTCCAGGATTATCTGATGCGCCGCGCCCGTGAAATCACCCGGAACAATCTCGCCGGCATAAAGAGCCTGGAGGACTGGAAGAACAAGCGCCAGGGGGTTCGCAGGCAGGTGCTTTATATGCTCGGCCTGGATCCGATGCCGAAGAAGACGCCGCTTGCTGCCCGCATCACCGGACAGTTCGAGCGCGACACTTATCGCGTCGAAAAGATCGAGTTTCAGTCCATGCCGGGCCTCTATGTGACGGGCAACCTGTATCTGCCTAAGAAAAGTGAAGGGCGGCTGCCCACCGTGGTTTATCTCTGCGGTCATTCTCCGGGACCATGGGGCGCAAAAGTGGATTACCAGCACCATGGAATCTGGCTGGCACGGCATGGCTATGTGGCGTTTTTGATCGACACGGTCGAATTCGGCGAGATCCCGGGCATTCATCACGGCACACACGATCTGGGAATGTGGTACTGGCAGTCGCTCGGCTACACGCCTGCGGGGCCGGAGGTCTGGAACGCGATCCGGGCGCTGGATTACCTTCTGACGCGGCACGAAGTGGACGCCAAGAAAGTGGCGGTGACGGGCATCTCAGGCGGCGGCGCCATCACCTGGTTCGCGGCGGCGGCCGATGAGCGTTTCCAGGTTGCGGCGCCAGTTTGTTCCACGTGGTCAGTCGAGCACCACGTCAAATTGGACGCGGTCCAGGAAAACTGCGACTGTATTTATTTCATGAATACGTTCCTGCGCGATCTTCCCGCGGTCGGAGCGCTCATCGCGCCCCGGCCGATAAGAATGATCAGCGCGATTCGCGATCCTTCCTTCCCCGCGGCCGGCTATCACGACGTGTACAAACGAACGCGCGCGATCTACGAACTCTACGGCGCGGCGGATAAAGTGGAAGAGTACGATCATGACGCCCCCCACGCAGACATCCTCCCGTTTCGCAAACAGGCCGATGAATGGCTGAATCGCTGGTTGAAGAACGATTCCACTCCTTTCGCCGAAGGCGAGATCAAACGCGAGGAGCCCGGCACTCTCACGGTTTTGGATCATCAGCCGCCCGATGCTATCAATGAAGGAATTTACAAAACATTTATCGCCCATCATCAACTGCAATCCTGGAAGACGCTGGCGGCGTGGGAGAAGCGGCGCACGGAATTGATCAACGCTATGCGCGATCAGGTGTTTCGGGCGTTTCCCAGCGCCAAGGTCCCGTTCGAAACCTGGAAAAAGCCCGAGGGTGGCTGGGTGAGCCGGTACGCCAGCGCCTCGCACGTGGAATTCACCACCGAGGAGGGCATCCGTGTGAGCGGGCAGCTGTTCGTACCGCGCGGAGCCCGAGCTTCTTATCCGGCCCTCATCTACGTCAAACGGGCCGAGGACATCATCTATCCGGTGGATTACGACCTGCTGCTGTCGGCTCTGGAAAATCATGTCGTGCTGCTCCTCCATCCGCGCGCCGTGGATTACCCGGCTGACAATTACAAGATGTCGAACCTGAGGATGACCGCTGCCCTCATTGGGGCGACCATCGAGTCGATGCAGCTGTGGGATATTCTGCGGTCTGTGGATTACTTGATCGACGGGGAAAAACTGAAGCTGAGTTCGATTTCGGTATACGGCCGCGGCTACATGGGCGCGCTCGGGCTATATGCGGCCGCGCTCG
>Ga0310810_10000391_pt1 | contig 45476 bp, 35 predicted proteins | sample NCmetagenome_FD_207641 | JGI IMG/M metagenome (GOLD analysis project Ga0310810, IMG submission 207641) | Soil microbial communities from experimental microcosm in Duke University, North Carolina, United States - NC | ecosystem: Engineered > Artificial ecosystem > Soil microcosm > Unclassified ...
CCCGTCTCGCGCCAGGAGAGCGCCGCGGCCGGAACGCACACGGCCGCGAGCACCCACGGAACCGCCACGCGCCATCGCGTGCGCGCGAGCGCGGCCGCCAGAGCGCCGGCCATCATCGCCGCGCCGATGCTCGGCGCGTACAGGGTCCGAGCCGTGAGGGCCCCTTCGGCAAAGAGCAGATTCGACGTCGGCGCGATCGTCGCGACGAGGATGACCGCGCCGAGCGTGATCGCCGAGGGGCGGCGAACGTGCCGCAGCGCCAGCGAGAGCGCCACGGCGAGGAGCGTTGCGCCGAGGAGCAGTGCCAGCGGATCCGGATGCAGCGCCGAGGCGAGCGACGGAACCTCTTCGATCGCCGGCGGCGCGGGGAGGAACAGCATCGCCGCGGTGCGCGGCAGGAGCATGACCGCGACGCCGATGCGCTCGAGGCTCGGCATCCCGCGGAAGAACGGGTGCGGCTGGTCTCCCGCCAGCGTCCCGAGAACGGCGACGCGCGCGGCGAGCAGCGCAACGGTGCCGAGGAGCGCCGACGTCGCCCACGCGCGGGCGTGCGGGCGCTGGCGTGGGATCGCGGATGCCGCGGCGAAGACGAGCAGCGGCGCGGCCGCGCCGCTCTCCTTCGCGGCGAGCGCCGCCGCGGCGAGCAGCGCGACAGCCAGCCGGAGGCGCGGCGTGGGTGTCGCGTCGCGCGTGACGACGAGCATCGCCGCGGTCGTCGCGAGCGCGCAGAGCAGCTCGGCGCGACCGACGATCGTCGCCGCGGCCTCGGCGTGCACCGGCAGCAGCGCGACCGACAGGCCGGCGACCAGTGCGCCGACGGCGGGAAGGAAGCGCATGGAGAGCCTCACGACGAGCGCCGCGACGAGCGCGTGCAGCAGCACGTTCACGCCGTGCGACGCCCACGTCGGCGCGCGCATGACGTGATCGGCGCCGAGCGTGAGGAGCGTCAGGGGCCGATAGAGTCGCCGCGTGTCGTACCACCAGGGCGCGGCGAGCGCGCCGGGGAGCGAGCGCCACGACGCGATGGCCGGATTGGCGAGGATGGCGGCGTCGTCGAGCGCGTAGCGGTTGCCCAGCGCGGGGAGGTGGGCGACGAGCGCGGCCGTCGCGGCGAGCAGCGGAGCACGGCGAGCGAGCGCGTTCGCCCGCTCGGAAGGGGCCTCGATCACGTGCTCGGCGCCGTCGCTCCCGCCAACGCGACGAGTCGCGAATGGCGCCGAAGCTCGCCGCGCGCATCGGCGAGCGGGCGATACGGCCCGTGCTCCGTGCGCGAAACGAGGATCTCGTAGGCCGGCGGGAGGAGCGCCAGCAGGTCGTCGGCATTGCCGAAGCGCTCGAGCCCCTCCCCCATGTGCACCTCGACGAACAGGTCGGGGCGGTGCGTGTCGAGGGTCGCGCGTGCGCCGCGCAGCACGTGGAGCTCGTAGCCCTCGACGTCGACGAACAGCACCTGCGGCGGGCCGAAGGCGGCGGTGAGCTCGTCGACCGTGACGGCGCGCACGGCGACGGACGCCTCGTCGGACGCGGCGACGTGACCGTTCATCCGCGGCGAGAAGTGCAACACGCCTGGAACCTCCGCGCCGGCGGCGTGCAGCACCTCGATCTGCGCGAGCCCGTTGCGCGCCGCGTTCGCGACCGCCAGCTCGGCGTTGTGCGGCGTCGCCTCCAGGGCGACGACCTGCCCTCGCTCGCCGACGATGTCGGCGAGCATCATCGCGACGAGCCCCTGGTGTGCGCCGACCTCGAACACCCGGACTCCCTCCCGCAGGCGGCCGCGCTCGGCGAGCAGGTCGATCTCGGCCGGCGTCGTCCAGGCGTGGTCGTACCAGCTCCGGCCCATCTCGTCGGCGATCCGGACGGACAGGTCGCGGCGCCCGTAGCGGTGGGTCGCGACGTACGGGCGGAAGCGGGCGCGGCCGAGCGCTTCACGCGCGAGTCCGAGCCGGGTGTACAGCCGGGGAGGGAGCGTACGTCGCAGCAATGAATGAATCATGCGTTCTCGCGAGCGGGAACGGGTGAGCCGGAGCGGCCGTTGCTGGACCGGCGCAGCGATCGTCTCACCTGCGCACACCCTTCTGGAGCGTTGATGCGACGACTGGCGGCCCTGCTGGCGGTAGTGTTCCTCACCGCGTGCGCGAACGAGATGGATCAGAGCACCCGTCCGTCGTCGGTGGTGGGCACCTACGAGCTGCGCGCCTATGGTGGACGATCGTTGCCCGCCCTGGTCTCGCAGGACTCGGTCAGCACGACCGAGGTGCTCAGCGGGGAGCTGGTGATCGCCGCCGACCAGACGTGGGCCGAGACGCGGGTGTATCGCTACACCGACGCGGGGGGGAGCCAGACCGTGTCGCTCGGCAGCTCGGGGAGCTGGGTCTTCGTGCGCGACGACGCGTCGATGCAGTTCAACGACAAGGTGTACGACTATCAGTTCACCGGCACCGCCGCGGGCGGCAGCGTGACGTTGCACCTGAACGACGGAAACACCGTCATCTACGCGCAGTGACGCGGCGCGGCGCTCGCGCCGCGTGACCGGGAACGCCGCCGAGGACCGCGGCATTCCTCCGGAGCTCACATGACTGCGCACGGCCCTGCAAGCGCTCGGGGGCGGGCGTTAGCTTTGGAGCAGTCACCACGTCGCTCCGTCCAAGCGGGCGGAGCCGTCGCCAAGCTCCGGGCCTCGTCGATCCGCATGGACATCCAGATCACCACCAAGAAGAGCGAGGGAGTCGAGCGGCTGCTCGAGGTCTCCGTGCCGCTCGCCACCGTGGCCGCCGAGGAGGAGAAGACGGCGCGCCGCTACGCGAGCCAGGTCCGGCTCCCCGGCTTCCGGCCGGGCAAGGCGCCCGCCGCGATGGTGCGCAAGCGGTTCAAGGACGCCATTCGCCAGCAGGTGCTGGAGACGCTCGTGCAGGAGGCGTTCAAGGAGGTGATGGAGCGCGAGCAGCTGGACGTCGCCGCGCAGCCGCACGTGCACGACGTGAAGTTCGACGAGGGGCAGCCGCTCACCTTCGAACTGCACCTCGAGGTGCGGCCGAAGCTGGAGCTGGCGCGCACGGAGGGGTTCCGGGTGACGCGCGTGGAGCAGCCGGTCACCGACGAGAGTGTCGCGGAGCAGATCGAGACGATCCGCGATCAGAAGGCGACGTGGGCGCCCGTGGAGGAGAAGCCGCACGAAGGCGACATGGTGAAAGTGCTGCTCGCCACCCCCGACGCGGCGGGGGGCGAGATGCCCGAGGGGAGCCCGTACAACCTCGTGCTCGGGAGCGGCCAGGCGATCCCCGGCGTCGAGGAGCTGATCATGGAGCTCGCGCCGGGCGAGACGAAGGAGCGCGTCGTGAAGTGGCCGGAGGACTTCCCCGATGAATCCCAGCGCGGCGCCACGAAGAACGTGCGCGTGACGCTCCAGGAGGTGAAGCGGAAGACGTCGCCCGCGCTCGACGACGCGTTCGCGCGCGAGGTGGGCGACTTCGATTCGATCGATGCGCTCACGGCGGCGGTGCGCACGGATCTCGGCGAGCATGCAAAGCGCGACGCCGACGCGCTCGTGCGCCAGCAGCTCGTCGACGCGATCGTCGAGGCGAATCCGTTCGACGTGCCGCCGAGCTGGGTCAACCGGCTGATCGACGGCTACATGCAGGCGTACAAGATCCCGGAGGAGCAGCGCCAGCCGTTCGCGGCGGAGTTCGTGACGGTGGCGGAGCGCCAGGTGCGGCGGGACATGATCATCGACGCGCTGGCCGAGCAGCACGAGCTCGCGGCCACCGAGAAGGACGTGGACGACCGGGTGGCGCAGGTTGCCGAGCAGCGGGGCGCGGACCCCGGGCAGGTGTACGCGTCGCTTCAGAAGGCGGGACGACTCCAGGAGATCGAGCGCAGCATCACCGAGGAGAAGGTCTTCGAGTGGCTGCTGGCACACAACGAGATCACGAGCGGAACCAACGGGTGAGGGATCCCATGGCCACACTGTACCCACCATACGTCATCGAGCGCTCCAGCCGGGGCGAGCGCAGCTACGACATCTTCTCGCGGCTCCTGATGGACCGCATCGTCTTCCTCGGCACGCCGATCAACGACGACGTCGCGAACATCATCATCGCGCAGCTGTTGTTTCTCGAAGCGGACAACCAGGACCGCGACATCTTCGTGTACATCAACTCGCCGGGTGGCAGCGTGTCGGCGGGTCTCGCGATCTACGACACGATGCAGTACCTGAAGGCGCCGGTGAACACGATCTGCATGGGGCTCGCGGCGAGCATGGGCTCGTTCCTGCTGGCGGCGGGGCGCAAGGGGAAGCGGTCGGCGCTGCCGCACTCGCGGATCATGATCCACCAGCCGTCGGGGGGAACGCAGGGCACGGCGGCGGACATCGAGATCCAGGCGAAGGAGATCCTCTTCCTGCGGCATCAGCTCAACTCGATCTACAGCAAGCACACCGGGCGACCGGTGGAACAGATCGAGCGCGACATGGTGCGCGACTTCTTCATGTCGGCGGAGGAGGCGAAAGCGTATGGCCTGATCGACAACGTGATCACGAGCCGCGGCGAGATCGTGGACGCACAGGTGATCCAGTCGCAGGTGGCGGCCACCGTCGGCGCGAAGTAAGCTTCGTCACCGGGGTTCGTGAAAACGTTCACGAGCCCCGATCGTCTTTCTTGACCGGGTCCGACGCCACTGTTAACTCTCGGATACCCTCCTGCCCCGGCCCCCCTGGGCGTGCGCCTCCCGCTGAGTCACCGCCATGTCGCACGATAAACACCTCCGTTGCTCGTTCTGCGGCAAGTCGAAGGACTCGGTCCGGAAGTTCATCTCTGGCCCGTCGGTCTACATCTGCAACGAGTGCATCGCGCTCTGCAACGAGATCCTGGCGGAGGACGAGGAGCGCGAGGTCGCCGAGGCGATCACGCAGGTCCCGACGCCGCAGGAGATCAAGGAGACGCTGGACGGATACGTGATCGGGCAGGAGCGCGCCAAGAAGGCACTCGCTGTTGCCGTGTACAATCACTACAAGCGGATCAACAGCGCCTCGGTGCGCGAGGACGACGTCGAGCTCGACAAGTCGAACATCCTCCTCATCGGCCCCACCGGCGTCGGCAAGACGCTGCTCGCGCAGACGCTCGCGCGGATCCTCGACGTTCCGTTCACGATCGCCGACGCGACGACGCTCACCGAAGCGGGCTACGTCGGCGAGGACGTGGAGAACATCCTCGTCCGGCTGCTCCAGGCGGGTGACTTCAACGTCGCCGAGTGCGAGCGCGGGATCGTCTACATCGACGAGATCGACAAGATCGCGCGGAAGTCGGAGAACCCGAGCATCACGCGCGACGTGAGCGGCGAGGGGGTGCAGCAGGCGCTCCTCAAGATCCTCGAGGGCACGGTCGCCAGCGTGCCGCCGCAGGGCGGCCGGAAGCACCCGCAGCAGGAATACATCCAGATCAACACGAAGGACATCCTGTTCATCTGCGGCGGCGCCTTCGACGGCCTCGAGAAGATCATCGAGGCGCGCACGGGCCGCCGGCAGATCGGCTTCTCGAAGACCGAGACCGATCCGATCCGCGCCGCGACGCTGGCCAAGAACGCGTTCGCCGAGGTCGAGCCGGACGATCTGCTCCGCTTCGGTCTGATCCCCGAGCTCGTGGGCCGGCTCCCGGTCACCGTGCCGCTCGAGGGGCTCGACGAGGAGTCGCTGGTGAAGATCCTCCAGGAGCCGAAGAACGCCCTCACGAAGCAGTACACGAAGCTGTTCGACCTCGAGGAGGTGAAGCTCACCTTCGAGCCGTCGGCGCTGCGCGCGATCGCCCAGAAGGCGCTGAAGCGCGGCACGGGCGCGCGCGGGCTCCGCGCGATCCTCGAGGAGCTGCTCACGGACGTGATGTTCGACCTCCCGACCCGCGAGGACGTGGTCGAGGTGAAGATCACCGAGGCCAGCGTGATCAACGGCACGACCCCGCTGCTCGAGCTGGCGCCGACGAAGCGGAAGAAGGAAGCGTAGGCGACGCGGCATCCGGCCACGGGGGCGCCCGGTACGATCGTACCGGGCGCCCCCGTGGCCGTTAAGTTTCACCAATGCCCACCTTTCCCACCGACGGCGGCCCGCTCGTCGCGCCCGAACGCCTCCCCGTCCTCCCGCTCCGCGACGTGGTGGTGTTCCCGCACGTCGTCATGCCGCTGCTCGTCGGGCGCGCGGCGTCGCTCGCGGCGCTCGAGGCGGCGAACGACGACGAGCGGCTCGTGCTCCTCGTCGCGCAGCGCGAGGCCGAGACGCAGGAGCCGGCGGCGGCGGATCTCTACCGCGTCGGCGTAGTGGCTCGGGTGCGCCAGCTCTCGCGGCTCGGCGCGGGGACGGTGCGCGCGCTCGTCGAGGGGGTCGCGCGCGGCCGCGTGTCGCGCTACGTGCCCGGCACCGATTGTCTGCGCGCCGTCGTCGAGCCGATGCCCGCACCCGTGCTCGGACCCGAGGACGAGGTGCTGCTCCGGCGTACGCTCACGCTGTTCGAGGAATACGTCGCGCTGCATCGCCGGCTGCCGACGGAGCTGGTCTCGATCATCGCCGAAGCGGAGACGCCGGCGCGGCAGGCATTCGCCATCGCGGCGCACGTCGCCACGCGGCTCGACCGGCGCCAGGCGCTGCTCGCGATCGACGAGTTGCCCGCCCTGCTCCGCGCGCTCGGCGACCTGCTGACGAGCGAGATCGATCTGCTCAAGCTCGAGCGCAAGATCGACGACGACGTGCGCGGCTCGCTGTTCCAGAACCAGCGCGAGTTCTACCTGCAGGAGCAGCTCAAGGCCATCCACCGCGAGCTCGGCGGCGAGGAGGGGGACGAGGGAGACGACCTCGCCGCGCAGCTCGAAGCCAAGCGGCTGCCGGAGCCGGTGCTCGCGCGCGCGCGACGCGAGCTGCGCCGGCTGCGCCGGCTCTCCTCCATGTCGCCCGAGGCCGGCGTCGCGCGGACCTGGCTGGACTGGATTCTCGCCCTGCCGTGGACGGAGCGCACCGACGACGTCCTCGACGTCGCCCATGCGCGGCAGGTGCTCGACGAGGATCACTACGGGCTCGAGGACGTGAAGGAGCGCGTGCTCGACCACATCGGCGTGCTGTCGCTCGTCGAGAAGCTCGAGGGTCCCATCCTCTGCCTCGCCGGTCCGCCCGGCGTGGGCAAGACCTCGCTCGGCCGGTCGATCGCGCGTGCGATGGGGCGCCGGTTCGTGCGCATGTCGCTCGGCGGGGTGCGCGACGAAGCGGAGATCCGCGGCCACCGGCGTACCTACATCGGCGCGATGCCGGGCCGGCTCGTGCAGGCGATGCGGCGCGCCGAGGTGGTGAATCCGGTGATCCTGCTCGACGAGATCGACAAGCTCGGGAGCGACTACCGCGGCGATCCCGCCGCCGCACTGCTCGAGGTGCTCGACCCGGAACAGAACCGTGCGTTCAACGATCACTACCTCGAGCTCGACTACGACCTGTCTCAGGCGCTGTTCATCACGACGGCGAACTCGCTCGCCGACATCCCCGAGCCGCTGCGCGACCGGATGGAGATCATCCGGTTGTCCGGCTACCTCGATCAGGAGAAGTACGCGATCGCGCGCCAGTTCCTCGTGCCCCGCCAGCTCAGGCAGCACGGCATCGACCCCGCCACCATCACGCTCGCGCCGGACGTCGTGCCGACGATCGTCCACACGTACACCCGCGAGGCGGGGGTCCGCGAGCTCGAGCGGCGCATCGCGCGGATGGCGCGCAAGCTCGCGCGCGCGCGGGCGGAGCGGCGCGCCGCCTACGCACCCGGCGCCGACGACACGTCGGCCGGCGCCGTCGTCGACGCGGAGCAGCTTCACGGCATGCTCGGCGTGCCGCCGTTCGATCCCGCGGCGACGACGCTCGAGGACAAGGTCGGGGTCGCGACCGGGCTCGCCTACACGAGCACGGGCGGCGACGTCCTCGAGATCGAGGTGAGCGTCGTGCCGGGACGCGGCAAGCTGCAGCTCACCGGCACGCTCGGCGAGGTGATGAAGGAGTCGGCGAGCGCCGCGCTGAGCTACGCGCGCGCCCGCGCCGGGACGCTCGGCCTCGAGCGGGAATTCCTGCGCACGCGCGATCTCCACGTCCACATCCCCGCCGGCGCGACGCCGAAGGACGGCCCGAGCGCGGGGATCGCCATCGCGTGCGCGATCGTGAGCGCACTGAGCGGCATCCCGCTGCGCGGCGACGTCGCGATGACGGGGGAGATCACGCTGCGCGGTCGCGTCCTCGCGATCGGCGGGTTGAAGGAGAAGTCCGTCGCCGCGCTGCGCCATCGAATCGCCGAGGTGATCGTGCCCCAGGAGAACGCGCGCGACCTGGGCGAGCTGCCGCCCGAGGTGAAAGCGGGCATCCGCTTCCATCCCGTCCGCACGATGGACGAGGTGCTGGCCGTGGCCTTGGCGCGGAGCGGCGCGCGTGCCGAGGAGGCGCCGTCTCCGCTGGTGACGCATTGAGCGACCCGACCGATCCGCTGCCGATCCGGTCGCTCGAGTTCATCGGCCCGATGGCGACGGCGGGAGGATGGCGACCGCCGAGCGAGCTCCCGGAGGTCGCCTTCGCCGGCCGATCGAACGTCGGAAAATCGTCGCTGCTCAACCGCCTGGTGAAGCGCAAGGCGTTCGCGCGCGTGAGCGGCACGCCCGGGCGCACGCGCGAGATCAACTTCTTCAAGGTCAACGACCGCTTCGTGCTCGTCGACCTGCCGGGTTACGGCTACGCGCAGATCTCGAAGGCGCGGAAGGCGGAGTGGCGTCCGCTGATCGAGGGCTACCTTCGCTCGGCGCCCGAGCTGCGCGGCGTGGTGCTGCTGCTCGACGTACGGCATGCCCCGTCGCGCGACGATCTGCAGATGCTCGATTTCCTCGCCGAGCTCGGCGCGCCGACGGTCGTCGCGCTGACGAAGACCGACAAGCTGCCGGCGCGCGAGCTACCGGAGCGCGTGCGCGAGATCGGGGAGGAGCTCGGCCTGGACGAGGCCCAGATGATCCCGTTCAGCGCGACGACGAATCTCGGTCGCGACGAGCTCGCGGCGGCGGTCGCCGCGCTCGTGGAGCAGCCGTCGTGGCGTGCGTCCGCCGAGCGCGGCGACGAGAGCGAGCCCGTGCGCTAGAAGTCGGCGCCGAGCGAAATCCGGAGCGTGCGCGACGCGCCCGGCATGATGTTGTTGTTCCCCTGCGAGGTGGCGTAGTAGCGCGTATCGAGCAGGTTCTCGACGTTGAGCTGCGCGCGCGTGTGCCAGGGGAGCCCGACGAACAGCGCCGCATCGTAGCGCGTGAACGACGGCAGCGTGACGGTGTTGTCGAGCGCGGCGTACATGCTCGACTGATACACCGCGCCGAGACCGGCGCCGACGGACGGAGCGAGCTGCACGCGGTTCCAGAGCGACAGCGTCGAACGCGGCACGAGCGGCACCGTGGCACCCTCGGCGCCGGCTCGCGTCGCGCTCGTGATCCGCGCCGTCTGCGACGACCATCCCGCGACCACCTGCCACGACGGCGTCAGCGCTCCCGTCGCTCCGAGCTCGTACCCGGTGGACCGCTGCGCGCCGGTCTGCACGGTGCGCGAGGGGTCGAGCGGATCGGGAGCCGTGCTGTTGTTGCGATCGAGCTGGAAGACCGCGCCGGTGAGCGAGAGAGCGGAATGCAGATCCCACTTCGCACCGACCTCGAGATTGCGGAAGCGCTCGGGCTCGAGCGTCTCCGTCGTCGCGGTGAGCGAGGAGAACTGGTCGCCCGAGCTCGGGAGGTGCGACACGCCGTACGACGCGTACAGGGATGCGGCGGCGATGGGCTTGAAGATCAGCCCCGCGCGGGGCGAGACCAGCCGGTCGTAGCGCGCCAGATCGCCGCCGTCCCGATGATCGTGAAAGCGAATCGTGAAGGCGTCGACGCGCACGCCGGCGATCGCCTGCCAGTGCGGCCCGAGCGCCACCTGATCCTGCACGTACAACGCACCGACGTCGACGCGCACGTCGTTGTCCGCGTCGGTGGGCGACTGGCGGAACTGCACTCCCGTGGGCGCGTCGGGAGTCGCGAAGGGAACGGTCAGCGTCGTCGCATCGCCGAAATAGCCGGTCTGGCGGACGTTGTCGGTCGATTGACGCGAGAGCTCCGCGCCCGCGAGCAGCGTGTGCTTCACCGCGCCGGTGACGAGCGAGCCGGTGAGATCGGTCTGGTTGAACACGCTCGCGCGGTCGTGCGCGTTGTCGTAGCCGCGCAGCTCGACCTGGGTGCCGGTGGAATCCACCGCGCCCGGCACGACGTTCCGGTAGAACTTGTCGTAGCGCGCCGCGCGCGTTCTGTTGCGCAACGTGAGGCCGGCGCCGAGGACGCGATCGACGAGGATCGTGCCGGCGTCGACGTCGGAGCGCGAGACGTTCACGGCGGGATCACCGAAGAACGCGGTGATCGGCGCCGGCGACGGAGCGCCGCGGAACGACGGAATGCCGCGATCCGCGCTGCGGTCGTCGTGGAAATGCTCGTAGTCGACGCGAAGGGTGGTCCCCGAGCCGGCGAGAATGGTCATCGTCGGCGTCACCCCGCTCCGCGAGATGCGCGCGGCATCACGGAAGCCCGACGAGCGCTCGTACATCGCGTCGAAGCGGACGGCGGCGCGGTCGCCGAGCGGACGGCCGACGTCGACCGTACCACGCTTGTGCTCGAACGAGCCGCCCTCGATGGTGAGCGTGCCGACCGGCGTCCAGGACGCCTCCTTCCGGACCTGATTGATGATCCCGCCGCCGCCCCCACGGCCGAAGATCATCGCGTTGGCGCCCTTGAGGGCCTCGATGCGCTCGACGTTGTAGAGATCCCGGAGGTACTGCGCGTCGTCGCGCACGCCGTCGACGAAGAAGTCGGCGGTGGTCGCCTGGCCACGGATGACCGGCGCATCGCGATTGCCCTCGCCCTGCGCCATCGTGACGCCCGGCACGTAGCGGAGCGCGTCGGCCATGCTCTGCATGGCCTGGTCGGCGATCACCGCGTGGGTCAGGATCGTGGCGGACTGTGGCGTGTCGCGAAGGGGCGTCGGTGTCTTCGTCGCGGTGCGCGTCGCGAGCACGGCGTACGCGTCCCGACGCTCCCTCGGCGCGACGACCCGTACTCCCTCGATGCGACGCGGGCGCGCGGGGCCTGCGCTGTCCGGCGACGCTGGTGCGCCGCCCGCGCTGTCGGCCGGCTCGCTCGTAGATTGCTGCGCTTCGGCGCGCATCGCGGTCGCGAGAAGGAGCAACGAGACGGCGAACGCGATTCGGCGCGGAGGCGGGAGGGACATCGGGAGTATTTTTGTCTGGATTATGGATACGTCGGAGGGCGAATGGCCTGCTCGCTCCGCCACGTCGGCGCATGATATCGAGCCCGAGTCAATCCCGTCAAGATTAGTCGGGATTAACCAGGTGCGCGCCGAGGGCGTCCTCGACACATTAGACCTATGACCTACCTCCCTCTCCGCACACTGCCGCCGCGACCGATGGACGCACTGTCCGCCGCGTGGCTCGAGCGGCTGGCCGACCGGCTGTCCCGCACCGAGGGCGACCTCGCCGCCCATCGGGCCGTGGTGTGTAGAGAGACCCTCGCCGAGCTCGCCTACCCGGCGTTCGCGGGGAACTGGGAGGAGGCGGTGAACGACGAGGCGCTCCCGCTCGGCACCCGGCTGGCTCTGTCGCGGCTCGACCCGCGCAACGTGACCCTCGAGCCCGAGTATTACAGCGACTGCGACGACGCGCGGTTCCAGCCGGTGAAGCCCCTGCTCTGGCTCTGGTACTCGTTCGACCGGCTTCCGATCGGCGGGCAGAACGTCGAGCTCGGGATCCCGCTTCGCCGCATGCTCGCGCCGCTGATCTTCAAGCGCTGCGGCGCCAACTTCAAGGCGTTCCAGCACGTGGAGTTCTCGTTCGGCTACAACCTCGAGGTCGGCGACAACGTCGTGGTCCACCGCCACGTCCTGCTCGACGACCGCGGGGGGATCCGGCTCGGCAACCGGGTCTCGATCAGCGACTACGCGAACGTCTACAGCCATACCCACAGCATCGTGGAGCAGGCGGAGGTGACGAACGCGCAGACGGTGCTGGAGGACGGGGTGCGCATCACGTATCACGCGACCGTGCTCGCGGGAGTGCACGTCCACGAGCAGGGGATGGTGGGCGCGCTGGCCGTGGCGACGAAGGACGTACGGCCCTACCACGTTTACGTCGGCATCCCGGCGAAGAGCGTGCGGGTGAAGCCGAACGCGCCCGAGCCGGCGACGATCCTGCGGACCACGGAAGGCCGGCTCCAGCGCCCGACGCCCGAGCTCTGAGCCGGCACCCTCAGAACACGCGCAGCACGTCCTCCACCGGCCCAGCGTCGCCGGTGCCGAGCAGGTGGAGGACGTCGCGCAGCGCGGCACGCTCGCGCGGCCAGACGAACCGCTCGAGCGCCTCCTCCGGCGCGAGCCACTCGTGCCTCATGTGCTCCTCGCCGAGCGACACGGCCTCGCTCCGGTCGACGAAGGCGGCGAAGACCACCGCGAGCTCCACGGTCGCCAGCCGGTGCAGATAGAACGGCTGCACGGTGACGTTGTACAGCCGGCGCACGGTGAGGCCGGTCTCCTCGCGTACCTCGCGCACCGCGGCCTGCTCGGGCGTCTCTCCGGCCTCGATGTGCCCGTGCACGCTCTCCCACGCCGTGGGGCAGCGCGTGCCGAGTGATCGCTGGAGCGTGAGCACGCGCCACCCGGCCGCTTCGGGGGCGACGAGGTAGACGTCGATCGTGCCGACGGAAACCCGGGTCATGACGTTGCTGCCTCCACCGCGCGAGGGTCGTCGCACGCGCGCCGGCGACGTCGCCCAGCGAGGCACCGGGCCAGCGCTCATCCGCCACGCCATCGCAGGAGCGCGATGATGGTGGCGAGCACGACTCGGCCGTGCGTGCCGGCGGGGAGCACCACGGTCGCGTCCCGCGCCAGCAGGCGAAGATGCTCGTTCGTGGCGCCCTCGGGCGCCAGTGCGACGACCAGCCGCGGTCGAGGCGACGCGATCGCACGCGGACTCCCATCGGACGTGCTCCAGTCGCTGGGAGGAGCGCCGAGCGTGACGACGGCGTCGAGCGGGTCCGAGTGGTCCGACTCGTTGGAGAGGGGGACGATCTCGACCTCCGCGCCCGCCGCCGCGGCGACGAGCTGGCCGCGGGCGGCGCCGCTCACGGCGCCGGCACGCGAGCTCCACCAGCCGATCCGAACGACGTCCGGGCGCTCGCCGACCACGACGGCCGGCTCCGTCACGACCTTCGCCGGCTCGGCGCAGATCCGGCGCAACTCGTCGATCGTGGTCTCCCCGCGGCGCACGAGGGCGAGACCGGACTCCCAGAGCGACACGCACCCGTTGGCGCGAGCGGCATCGGCGATCCGCTCCGGGGGCGCCGCCGCCGCGACGCGCCGCTCGAACTCGGGCGATGCGACGAGAATCTCGGCGATCGCGCGCCGGCCGCGATAGCCGGCGCCGCCGCAGTCGCGACAGCCGGCGCCGGCGCATCCAGGGCACGCACGCCGCACGAGCCGCTGCGCGATGACTCCCTTCACGGCAGACGCGATCTGGTAGCTCGCCGCACCGATGTCGACGAGGCGCGTGATCGCACTCGCCGCATCGTTCGTGTGCAGCGTGGAGAAGACCAGGTGCCCCGTGAGCGACGCCTGGATCGCGATCTCGGCCGTCTCACGGTCGCGGATCTCACCGACGAGAATGACGTCCGGGTCCTGGCGCATGATCGAGCGCAGCGCCGCGCCGAAGGTGAGACCCGCCTTCTCGTGCACCTGGACCTGCACGATGCCGGGGAGGCGGTATTCGATCGGGTCCTCGACCGTGACGACGTTGACCCCGCGCGCCTGCACCTCGCGCAGCGCGGCGTAGAGCGTCGTCGTCTTGCCCGAGCCCGTGGGGCCGGTGACGAGCACCAGCCCTTCACGCTGCTCGAGGAGGGAGCGGATGCGGGCGAGGTCGTGCTCGGCGAAGCCGATCGCGTCGAGCGTCCGAAGGCCGGCGCTGCCGTCGAGGACGCGGATGACGATCTTCTCGCCGTGCGACGCGGGGAGCGTGGAGACCCGAAGGTCGACCACCGCGCCGCGCACGGCGACGCGCGCTCGGCCGTCCTGCGGGCGCATCCGGTCGGCGATGTCGAGGCCGGAGAGGATCTTCACGCGCGACACGAGCGACGGCGCGAGCGAGCGGGAAAGGGTACGCGCCTGGCGCAGCACTCCGTCGATGCGGTGGCGCACCGCGATTCCCTGCTCTTCCGGCTCGACGTGGATGTCGCTCGCGCCCTCCTCGATCCCCTCGGCGATGAGCTGATCGACGAGCCGGATCACCGACGCGACGTCGTCCGCGCCGCTCTCGGCGTCGGCCGCCTCGAAGCGGAGGTGCTGCACCTCGACGGGAGGCGCCGACGGGAGATCGGCGCGGCTGGCCTGGCCGCCGTACCAGCGCGCGATCTGGCGCGCGATCTCGTCGGACGATGCCTGCGCCCACCGTACGGGACGGCCCGTGGCGAACGCGACGCCGCGCTCCGCGTCGAGGTCGAGCGGATCGCTCGTGGCAACCAGCAGCTCGCCGCCGTCCACGCGGAGCGGGAGGACCGAGTAGCGGCGCGCCCACCGCTCGGAGAGCAGCGCGATCGCGGACGGGTCGACGCGCCCGAAGTCGGCGCACGGGAGATCGCAGGTCGTCGGCACGCGCGCATGGTACGCGTCACGCGCGAGGCACCGTCATCGATCCCGTGCGATCGGGTATCGAATCGTGCCCCGCCCGGTCAGGCCGCGTCGCGCGAGGCCGGGCCATCGCGCGCGGCGAGGCGGGCGAGCTCGCGGTCGTGCTCGCGCGAGAGCAGCACGAGCGCGCAGAGCGCGCCGACGAGGGCCATGAACATGTCCCACTGCGTATCCCAGACGTCGCCCTGCGTGCCGAGGAAGGCGTCGGCGGAAGAGCCGCCGAGGAGGGCGGCGAGCCACTCGATCAGCTCGTACGTCGCGCTCACCGCGAGGCAGACGCACACGACGAGAAAGAACAGCCACTTTCCGGGCACGAGCGGCGAGCGGCGCAGCAACACCTCACGCGCGACGATCGCGGGGACGAACCCCTGCGCGAAATGTCCGAGCCGGTCGTAGTGGTTGCGGCCGAGGTGGAACGCGTCCTGGAGCCAGAAGCCGAGCGGCACCCTGGCGTAGGTGTAGTGTCCGCCGAGCATGAGGATGAGGGCGTGGACGAACAGCAGCCGATAAGCGAGCGGCGTGAGGGGAAAGCGCGTCGCCGTGACGACGAGGATCGGGACCGCGATGAAGATCGGTGCGACCTCGAGCACCCAGGTCCCCGGTTCGGCGGCGCCGATGCGGGAGAGGGCGAGACAGACGAGGGCGAGGACGAGGAGAACGCGCGGCTCGATGGACCGCGTCACAGGATCCCCCAGAAGTCGCGCGACACATCGACGTCGAAGCTCCATCGTCCCTTGCGCAGCCCGCGCGCGACCTGGAGCCGCAGCAGGTCGAAGAACGGCATGACGGCGACGCCGACGCTCGGATAGACGCCGGTGGGATGATCGACGTCGGCCGACGTCGCCCGGCGCGCGAAGGTCGCCTGGGCGAAGGGCGCGAGCGTCGCGCGCCCCGGGATGCGGCCGAACCTCCCGAGCGCGATCGCGGGCGCGGGGACGCCGGTGCGCCACTCGATGCGTTGCGTCGCGGCGGCGACGCTCGGGAGCTCGTGGAACGCGTAGCCGGGCGCGCTGAGCGGGCCGCCGAAGTAGAGCCATTCCTGCGGCGGGATCGGACCGTTCGCCCCGACCGCGCCGGCCGCGGTGTAGAGCACGAGGCGTCCCGCATCGAACGGGCGCTCGAGCTGGACGCTGCCGAACGCGCGGCCGACGGTGGTGCGCGGCACCGGGAACGCCGCGTCGTCGGTGGCGATGCGCGACGCGCGCAGCTCGCCCGCGAGCCGGAGCTCGGTACCGAGGAAGGAGAGCGCCGTCGGGCGGTCGGCGGCGAGCGAGAGGCGCACGGCACGGAGCGGGGTGGCGGGGACGATCGGCTCGTAGCGTCCGGTCGCGGGCGTGGCGCGGACGTCGAGCGGCCGCTGGCGCTCGAGCGACGCATCGAGATGCAGGCGGAAGCCGGCGAGTCCCAGCGCGTCGACGCCGACCCCGCCGCCCTGCACCCCGTACGGATCCGTGAAGTCGGATCCGAACTCCTGCGCGGCGAACGAATTCACGAGGCGGGAGCGCTCGTCCACGTCGCCCGCGTCGCGGAAATCGCGCATGCCGAAGAGTCGTACGCCCCAGCGCGGCGATTGCCACGAGAGCGTGGCGCTTCCCTTCCCCTGCCGGTCGTCGATGCCGTAGCGGCCGTGGAGCGCGACGCCGATGCCGCGGCCGAAGCGCGACGCGAGCCCCGCGCCGATGGCGAGTCCTTCCGCGCGATCGACGCGAGCGAAGTCCGAGGCGCCGACGGCCGAGAGCGTGAGCGCCTGCGGGCGGCGCAAGGCCTGCGCGCGCACGAGCGCGCGCGCCTCCTCCTGCACGCGGCGGATGTCGGCGTTCGTCACCGCGCGCACGTCCGGCGGAAGCGAGTCGAGGATCCGGCCGCCGAAGTGGAAGGTGTCGCGCACCGCTTCCGGCGCGAAGACGATCTCGGGCCCGGTGAAGATGTTGGGGGAGAAGCCCGTGTTCACCGCGTAGTCGCCGATCACCCACCGGCCGCGGATGATGCCCCGGACCGGATAGTCGAGCCAGGTGCCGCCGCGGCGGATCTCGATCTCCTGCTGGCGCGGCAGCCAGAAGCGGCCGTTCACGAGACTGTTCTCGATGACGACGAACAGATCCTCGAGCGCCTGGTCGATGAACGCGGCACGCGTGAAGTTGAACGCCATGCGCACGACCTGCGCGTCGTCGCGGTCGATGTACATCGCGCCGATGATCCGCGGCTGGCGGTCGTCCTTCGGCCGCACCTTGACCTCGTACAGCACGATGGTGCGTCCGGGGAGGATGAGCGGCAGCGAGTCGCTGATCGCGAAGTCGTAGGTCTCGAGGCCCGCCGGCGAGAGCGGGTGCGGGACGTCGCGCACCTCGTCGCCCTCGCCGAGCCGGATGATCGCCGGGAAGTTGTTCTGAACGATGCCGAGGTGATCGCGATGGTACGCGATGTCGGTGGGAAGGAGGAGCGTGTCGCGCCGCCCGACGATGCGCTGCTTGCTGAGGTTGGGCGCCCGCCAATAGACTTCGTTCACGAGCTCGTCGGCCTTCACGACCTTGGGCGGCTCGGCGAGCCCTTCGCCGACCTGGGCGAGGAAGGTGACGTACCCGTGCGCGACGGCCTTGTAGTCCCGGAGCCCGGTGTCGGCGAGCTGCTGCGCGCGGCGCGCCGTCGCCCGCTCGACGAGCTCGCGCGAGCGCGCGTCGTTCCATTGCTGGGCGCCGGCCGAGCGTGGCGCGAGCGCCATCACCGAACCCCACGCGGCGAACGCCGCGACGAGCACACGATGCATTCTCGAAAGGTCGCCCGCGCCTCCACGGCGGACAAGCGCGCACGACGGCGCGCGCCATGAGCTTCGACGCGTTTCGGCGGCGCGCCCAACGGCGCGCCGTGGTGCCCGTGTGGCGCGACTGCCTGCTCGACACGGACACGCCGGTGACGGCGTTCGCGAAGGTGCGCGAGGGAGCGTTCGCCTTCCTGCTCGAGTCGGCTCCCGCGGGAAGCGAGACGTGGTCGCGCTACACCTTTCTCGGCAGCGCTCCGCGCTCGGCGTGGCGGCTGCGCGACGGCACCGTGGAGGACTGGACGCCCGAGCGCGGCTGGCACGGCGCGCGCCGGCCCGCCGATCCGCTCGACGATCTCGACGCGCTCGTCCGCGCACGCATGCCGGTCGACATCCCGGATCTCGGGATCTTCTGGAGCGGCGTGGTCGGCTACTTCGCATACGACGTCGTGCGGCTGATCGAGCGGCTTCCGCATGCGCCGGCCCGCGCCGTGGACGCGCCCGATGCGCTGTTCGTGTTCACCGACGCGGTGGTGATCATCGATCACCTGCGCTCACAGGCCCGGGTCGTGGTCGGCGCGCCGCTCGACGACGATCTGCGCGACGCGACGCTGCAGGAGGCATACGACCGCGCGATCGCGGAGGTGGAACGGACGATCGCGAAGCTGCGCGCGCCGATCACGCTGCCCGCGCTCGACCTCCGCGCCGACGCACCAGCCGCGGCGGGACGGTCGACGACGACGCGCGATCAGTACATGGCGGGGGTGGCGCGCATCCGCGAGTACATCGCGGCGGGGGACGCGTTCCAGGTGCTCCTCGCGCGGCGGATCGAGGTGCCGCTCGACTTTCCCACCGAGGCGCTGTACCGCGCGCTGCGCGCGTTGAATCCGTCGCCGTACATGTACCATCTCGTGCTCGACGGCGTGGAGCTCGTGGGGAGCTCGCCCGAGCTGCTCGTGCGCGTCGGCGCGGGACAGGTGACGGTGCGCCCGATCGCCGGCACGAGGCCGCGCGGCTCGACGCCCGAGCAGGACGCGGCGATGGTGGAAGAGCTGAGCGCCGACGAGAAGGAGCGCGCCGAGCACGTCATGCTCGTGGACCTCGGCCGCAACGACGTCGGGCGGATCGCCGAGTACGGGAGCGTCACCGTGTCGGACTACATGACGGTGGAGCGCTACTCGCACGTGTTCCACCTCGTGAGCCAGGTGCAGGGCACACTGCGTCCCGGGCTCGACGCGCTGGACGCGTTCCGCGCCACCTTTCCGGCGGGTACGATGACCGGCGCGCCGAAGGTGCGTGCGATGGAGATCATCGACGAGCTGGAGCCGGAGCGCCGCGCCGCGTACGCCGGCGCCGTGGGCTACATCGCGACGGGAGGCGCGCGCATGGACCTCGCGATCACGATCCGCACCTGTGTCGTGGCCGGCGGCGTGGCGAACATCCAGTGCGGCGCGGGGATCGTGCTCGACTCGGTGCCGGAGCTCGAGTGGACGGAAACGGAGAACAAGGCGCGCGCGATGCTGACGGCGATCGGACGGGTCAGGGAGGCGTTGGGGCGGTAGTCTGGTGACTTGGTGACTTGGTTCATTGGTGACTTGGTCGGTGACTTGGTGGCTCGGAACGGCACTGGCCACGCACGCCCAACCAGGTCACGCCGCGGAGACTCCAGGCTGGTTGGGCACCGGATCTCACGTCGGGAGCATCGAGGCTGAAGCCAGGAACCTCCGCCTGGGTGCACACCAGCGCTCGTTCCGCCACTCAACCACGGTGACTGGTTCAACTGCGGTGTCGAAGTCACCGACCGAGTCACCAAGTCACCAAGTCACCAAGTCACCAGTTTCACCCCTCCCCCTCCGCCGAGTAGCTTCCCGGCATGCCTTACCGTCTCATCAGCCCGGACGGCACGCAGTCGTTCGATCTCAAGATGCACGTGCCGCTGATCGTGGGGCGGGCGCCGACGTGCGATCTGTCGATCTCCGATCCCACGATCTCGCGGCGACACGCCGAACTGGTGTGTGAGGAGGACCACGTCGCCCTACGCGACCTCGGCTCGAGCAACGGAACGTTCGTCAACGGTGGAAAGATCGCCGCCGCGACGCTCGAGGTCGACGATCTGGTCGCGTTCGGCAAGGTGGCGTTCCGGCTCGCCGCCTTCGAGCCGGCGACGCCGAGCTCGCTGCCGACGGTCCGCGCCACGCCGCTCGGCCCGACGATCGTGCGGCAGATGCCGGTGCGCGACAGCCGTCCGAATCTCACGACGCTCAACGCGCCGACGACGGCGCCCGGCGGGCTGTCGCGCGCGGTCCGCTCACCGCTCAGCGCTCCCGCGACCGACAAGAGCCAGCAGAAGCTCGCGACCCTGCTCGAGGTCGCGAAGGGGCTCACGCGCGCGGTCGACGTCGACACGATCCTCACCAAGATCGTCGGCTACGCGTACCAGACGCTCGAGGTGGATCGCGTCGCCATCCTGCTGCTCGACGAGCACGGAGTGCTCGTCCCGAAGATCGCGCGCGACCGCCGCGGCGGCGACGCGCCGCGCGCCGTGCCGCAGTCGATCGCGCGCAAGGCGGTGGAGGAGAAGGTCGCCCTGCTCTCGGACGACGCCGGCCAGGACGAGCGCTTCGGCGGCGACTCGATCGTGATGCAGCAGGTGCGCTCGGCCATCTGCGCCCCGCTCATCGGCAGCGAGGAGCGCGTGCTCGGCGTCCTCTACGTCGACACGCCGAGCACGACGCACCGGTTCACCGAGGAGGATCTCGAGTTCCTCGTCGCCTTCGCCGGGATCGCCGCGGTCGCGATCGAGAACTCGGAGTTCGCCGAGCGGATCCGGCGCGAGACGCTCGTCCGCAGCAACTTCGAGCGCTATTTCGCGCCGCAGCTCGCGGCGCGGATCGCGAGCTCGCCGGAGAGCATCCAGCTCGGCGGCGACAAACGGCCGGTGGCCGTCCTGTTCAGCGACATTCGCGGGTTCACCGCGCTGTCGGAGTCGATGACGCCGGACGAGATGGCGAGTCTGCTCACCGAGTACTTCACCGAGATGGTGGACTGCGTGTTCCGGCACGGCGGGACGCTGGACAAGTTCATGGGCGACGCCGTGATGGCGCAGTGGGGCGCGCCGCTCGGCACGAGCGAGGACGCCGACCACGCGATGCAGGCCGCGCTCGACATGATGCGCGCGATGGAGGAGCTCAACCGGCGCTGGGAAGCGGAGGGCCGCGAGCGGCTCGAGATCGGCATCGGCCTCAATTACGGCGAGGCGTTCGCCGGCAACATCGGCTCGGAGCGGCGGCTGGAGTTCACCGTCATCGGGGACGTCGTGAACACGGCGAGCCGGCTCTGCTCGACGGCCGGATCGGGGGAGATCCTCGTCACCGAGAGTCTGCGCCGCGCGCTCACCTCGCCGCCACGCCTCACCGAGTATCCGCCGGTGGAGCTCAAGGGCAAGAGCCAGGCGCTCCCCGTCTACCGCGTCGAGCGGTGAGCGCCGCGCCGCCCGCCGGCTGCGTGACGGTGCGGGTCGGCGAACGGATCGCCGTCGCGCTGGCACGATGCGAGGCGGACGCGCGCGCGATGCTCGCCGACGGCACGTTGTACGAGGCGGCGGCGCGGCTGCCGGACGCGCGACCGCTGCACGGGCGCGGCGTCGCGTACGCGGTCGCGCTGCCCGTATCGGGGACGCGCGCCGTGGTGCGCCACAACCGGCACGGTGGGGTGCTCGCGCCGCTCACCGGCGATCTCTTCCTGCCCCCGACGCGCGCGCCGCGCGAGCTCGAGACGTCGCGGCGCCTCGCGGAGCTCGGCGTCGCGACGCCGGAGGTGCTGATGTACGGCGTCTCCCCTGCCCTCACGCTCTTTCGCCGGGCGGACGTGGTCACCCGCGAGATCGAGAGCGGGCGGGACCTGTCGGACGTCATCGCGGGCGGCGCATCGGACGCCGAGCGCCACGCGGCGTGGGAGGCGACGCGCGCACTGCTCCGCGCCATGCTGTCGGCGGGCGTCCGGCATCACGACCTCAACGTGAAGAACGTGCTGATCGCTCCGGCGCAGGAGGGCGTGCGCGCGTACCTGCTCGACGTCGACCGGGTGACGTTCGGTGCGCCGGGTGCCGACGCGGTGCGCGCCGGCAACCTCGAGCGGCTGCGGCGCTCGGCGAGGAAGTGGCGCGACGAGCGCGGCGCCCGCGTCGACGAACGCGAGCTCGCGGAGCTGGCGGCGGCATGACGTCGCCGTTCGTCGTCGCCGTGGAAGCGTCGCGGCTCGCGCGCGAGCTGCGCGGCATCGGCCGCGAGGTGTGGGCCCTCCTTCCGCGACTGCTGCGCCAGCGGCCCGAGCTGCGCCTCGTGCTGACGGGGACGCGCGCACGAGACGAATCGGTCATCGTGCGGCGGCTCGAGGCGCAGGGCGCGCCGGCCGGCCACGTGTCGTTCCACCATGCGCCGCGGCTCGGCCATCCGCGCGCCGACGTGCATTGGTATCCCTGGAACGTGAGCGCGGGCGCGCCGAAGCGCGGTGCGGTCGTCGTGACGATGAACGACGTGGCCCCGCTCGCACTGCCGGACCCACGGCGGCGGAAGTTCCTCAAGAACCTGCGCTGGCGCCGGCGGTTCGGCGCGACGGCCACGCGCGCGACCCTCGTGCTGGCGATCTCCGAGTTCACGCGCGACGAGATCCATCGGGTGCTCGGCGTTCCGCTCGATCGCATCCGCGTGACCCTGCTCGCCGCGGACGACCTGCCCGTGCCGCCCACGAGGCGCGACGCGGAGGCGCTCGCGCGGCTCGGCGTGCGCGCGCCGTACCTGCTCGCCGTCGGCGCCGCCGACCGGCGCAAGAACCTCGCGCTGCTCGAGCGAGCGATGGCGCGGCTCGCGTTCACGCACCCGGACGTCACGCTCGTGCTGGCGGGTCCGCGGCGCGGCATCGACGCGGCCGAGCCGGCGTGGCGCCGGACGCTCGGCTTCGTGAGCGACGACGATCTCGTGTCGCTCTATCGCGGGGCACGAGCGCTGCTCGCGCCGTCGAGCTACGAAGGGTTCGGGTTGCCGGTGCTCGAGGCGATGCGGCTCGGCACGCCCGTGATCTGCGCGCGCGCGTCGTCGCTCCCGGAGGTCGCGGGCGACGCGGCGGCGTACGTGCATCCCGACGACGACGAGGCGCTCGCCGCGATCGCCGCGCGCGTGGTCGAGGACGACGCGCTGCACGCCCGCATGCGGGCGGCCGGTCTGGCGCAGAGCGCGCGGTTCTCGTGGGAGGACACGGCGCGCCGCACGCTCGACGCGTTCGACGAGGCCGCGACGATGGCCGGGAGCTCGGCCCCCGCATGACGATCGTGCTCGGCGCGCTCCTGGTCGTCCTGCTGGCCGCGACCGCGGTGCTCGCCATGCAGGCGCTCCGCCAGCGCGCGGCGCGAAAGCAGCGGGGCCTGTTCGGCGAGTGGCCGATCCGGCGCGTCTCGCCGGCCGAGATCGACCCCGCGCTGCGTCCCGGCCCATTCGGACCGACGCTCGAGGCCGAGGTGGCGTTCGTCGGGCGCGGGCCGTACGTCGTCGACGGCGGCACGAGCGACGCCGAAGCGTGGATCCTCGCCGTGCTCGCGAAGCGCGCGCACCGGATGTTCGAGTTCGGCACGTGCACCGGGAAGACGGCGTATCTCTGGGCACGGAACTCGCCGCCCGATGCGCGCGTCGTAACGGTCACGCTCGCCCCCGATCACGTGGGCGACTACCGGCGCGAGGCCGGCGACGACGACCTCGACGTGCAGTTCGCCCTGCGCGAGTCGAGCCACACCGACTTCCTGTATTCTGGAACGAGCGTGGCGCCGAAGATCGAGCAGCGCTTCGCCGACAGCAAGGCGCTCGACGTGCTGCCGTGGGCCGGCACGTTCGACCTCGTGTTCGTCGACGGCTCGCACGCCTACTCCTACGTCGTCAGCGACAGCGAGAAGGCGCTCACGCTCGTCGCGCCGGGCGGGCTGGTGCTCTGGCACGATTACGCCGGGCCTCGCCACGCGGCGGGCGTCTTCCGCGCGCTGAACGAGCTCGCGCAGCGGCTCCCGCTCGTGCGCATCGAGGGGACGACGCTCGTGGCGTACCGCCGCCCTGCCGCGGAGCGCGCGTGAGCGCATCGGTCGTCGCACGGCTTCCCGACCGCGCGCCACGCATCGGCGTCGTGATGATGAGCGCGGTGGGCGATGCGGTGCACGTGCTGCCGCTGCTCACCGCGCTCAGGGCGCACGCGCCCGATTCGCGCATCACGTGGGTGCTGCAGCCGGGTGCCGCCTCCCTCGTGCGCGGCCATCACGCGGTGGACGAGATCGTCGAGTTCGACCGAGCGCGCGGCTGGCGCGCCTATCGATCGATCCGCGCCGCGCTCGCCACGCGCCCGTTCGACGTCGTGCTCGCGCTGCAGGTCTACTTCAAGGCCGGCCTCGTGACCTCGTTCACCAGGTCCTCGGTGAAGCTCGGCTTCGACCGCGCCCGCGCGCGCGACCTCAACTGGCTGTTCACGACGCACCGCATTCCCGCGCGCGAAGGCCAGCACGTGCAGGACCAGTACTTCGAGTTCCTCGATGCGCTCGGCGTGCCGCACGGCGAACCGGCCTGGGACCTCGGCCCGTGGCCGGAGGAGCGCGCGTGGCAGGCGGAGCTCCTCGGACGCTACGACCGCCCGATCGCGCCGATCGTCGTCGCCACGAGCAAGCCGGAGAAGGACTGGATGCCCGAGCGCTGGGCCGAGGTCGCCGACGTATTGTGGAACGACTTCGGCCTTCAGCCGCTCCTCGTCGGTGGGCGCTCGCCGCGCGAGCGCTCGGCCGAAGCGGAGATCATGCGCCGCGCGCGCGTGCCGGTCGCGTCGGCGCTCGGGAGCGGGCTGCGCAAGCTGGTCGGCATCCTCGACGGCGCGGCGCTCGTGCTCTCCCCCGACACCGGGCCGCTCCACATGACCGTGGCGCTCGGCACCCCCGTGATCTCGCTGATGGGTTACACGAATCCGAAGCGCGTCGGACCGTACCGCCGATTCCACGATCTCATGATCGACGCGTACGGCGATCCGGGTGAGGCCTATCCGATCTCGATGGAGAATCGGCCCGGCCGCATGTCGCGCATCACGGTGCGCGACGTGCTCGATCGCGTGGAGCGCTGGCGGACGAGCTACGCGGGCGCGTCGGCTCGCAGTGGTCCGAACGGATAGCGGACCCCGACGTCGCCGAGGAGGCGCACGAGGCGCTGGAGCGGGAGGCCCATGACGGCGAAGTAGTCGCCGTCGACCCGCGCGACGAGCGTGGCGCCGTAGCCCTGGATGCCGTACGCGCCCGCCTTGTCCATCGGCTCGCGCGTCGCCACGTACTCGGCGATCTCGCGGGCCGAGAGCGGATGGAAGGTGACGTCCACCACCTCCACGGCGGAGCGCGTCTCGCCGCGCCATGCCACGGCGACGCCGGTCATCACGACGTGCGTGCGCCCCGCGAGCCGAGCGATCATGCGCTCGGCCTCCGCCGGATCCGCGGGTTTGCCGAGCACCTCGTCGTCGATGACGACGATCGTGTCGCTGCCGATGATCAGCGCGTCCGGCTCCGCCGCCGCGATCGCCGCGGTCTTCTCGCGCGCGAGGCGCTCGGTGTGATCGCGCGGCGGCTCGCCCGGCAGGTACGCCTCGTCGATGTCGGCGGGTCGCACCTCGTGCGGGATGCCAACGAGGGCGAGCAGCTCGCGCCGCCGAGGCGACTGCGAGGCGAGGATCACGCGTGGTGCCGTCATCGCTCGAGGATCAGGGTGACCGGCCCGTCGTTCACGAGCTCGACGTCCATCATCGCCCCGAACTCTCCCGTCTCGACGGCGACGCCGCGCGCGCGCAGGAGCGCGACGAACCGCTCGTAGAGCGGGATCGCGATCTCGGGGCGCGCCGCGCCGATGAAGCTCGGCCGCCGGCCCTTCGCGGCGTCGCCGTAGAGCGTGAACTGGGAGACGACGAGCAGCGCGCCGCCGACGTCGGCGAGGGCGAGGTTCATCTTGTCGTCCGCGTCGCCGAAGAGGCGGAGCCCGATGACCTTGTCGGCCATCCACTCGGCCTGTGTCTCGGTATCGGCATGGGTGAACCCGACGAGCAGGAGGAATCCGCGGCCGATACGGCCCGTGACGCGATCGCCGACGCGGACCTCGGCCCGGGACACTCGTTGAAGCACGACTCGCATGGCGCGGCGGTGAGAGTGCAGCCAAGATAACGGGCCGCTTGTCGAGGCGCCGCCGGCCGAGCAGCTTCCGCGCACCTTCCATCGTCACCCCGTGACCGCTCCCGCCTACGAACAGACCGTCGACGTCGAGACGCCGGAGCTCGTCGTCCTCACCTACTCGATCGCCGGCATCGGGTCGCGCGCGCTCGCGGCAATCCTCGATCTGCTGGTGGTCGTGCTCGCCTTCGTCGTCGTGGTGCTGGCGATCTTCGCGATCGGCCTCGCGCGCGGGATCGCGGGGATGGGGGTGAGCGAGAGCTGGGTCATCGCGCTGTTCATCCTCGCGCAGTTCGCCCTGCTCTGGGGCTACTACGTGCTGTTCGAGGGGTTGATGGACGGGCAGACGCCGGGCAAGCGGCTGCTGCGGATTCGCGTCGTCCGCGAGGGTGGCTATTCGGTGACGTTCGGCGTGTCGGCCGTGCGGAATCTGATCCGCGTGATCGACATGCAGCCGCTCTTCCTCTACCTCGTGGGGATGCTGAGCGTGCTCTTCACGCGGCGCGGGCGGCGGCTCGGCGATCTGGTCGCGGGAACGATCGTGGTGCGCGAGGACGTTCGGCGCACGGAGTCGCCGCGACACCGCGTCACGCCGAGGCAGTCGACGGCGGCCGCGCGCGCGCTGCAGACGCAGCTCAGCGAGGATCAGTACGCGGTGCTCTCCCGGTTCGTGGAGCGGTGGCCCGCGCTCGAGCCGATGCGCCGCGTGGCGCTCGCCGAGCGGCTCGCGGAACGGCTCGGCGCCGCGGTGCCGGACGACGGCCTGCCGATCGGCCGCCGCCTGCTCGAGCTGCACGAGCGCGAGCGCCTGGCGCGCGCGGGGGGAGTCGCGGCGCGCGGCGAGACCGGCGCCGCGCGCGAGCGGCAGGCGCTGATCGCGGCGGGCACGCCGAGGTGGCAGGCGTTCGCCGCACGGCTCGCGAAGGCACAGAAGCGCGGGCTCCGCTCGCTCGGGGAGAATGGCGTGCGCGAGTTCGTCGCCGAATACCGGGCACTCTCGGCGGACCTCGCGCGGTTGCGCACCGCGTCGGCGGGCCGCTCGCTCGACGAGCTGTTCCAGCTCGGCCGGCTCGTCGCCGGCGCGCACAATCTGCTCTATCGCGACCGCGGGATGCCGCTTCGCGCCGCGGTGCGCTACCTCTTCACCGAGGGCCCGCGCGAGGTGCGGCGCTCCGCCGCGCCGATCGCGCTCGCCGCGCTGCTCCTCTTCGGGCCGGCGGCGATCGCGGGGGTCGCCGTGATGCGGCACCCGTCCGTCGCGCCGAAGCTGCTCCCCGCCATGATGCTCCGGCGCGCCGAGGACGGCGTGCGTCGCGCGCGAACCGGCGAAGGGTACATCGACGATCCGCAGCTCTTCCGCCCGGTGATGGCGTCGGGGATCATCGCGAACAACGTGCAGGTGACCTTCGCGACCTTCGCCGGCGGCGTGACGGCGGGTCTGCTGTCCGTGGTGCTGCTCGTGACGAACGGCATCTCGATCGGGAGCGTCGTCGGACTGTATGCGAGCAAGGGGATCGCGTCGCTCCTCGTCGCGTTCGTCGCGCCGCACGGCGTGCTCGAGCTGTTCGCGATCTGCGTGGCGGGTGGTGCGGCGTTTCTCGTCGCCGCCGGGATCCTGCTGCCCGGCGCGCGGCCGCGCCGCCGCGCGATCGTCGAGAACGGCCGGCGCGCGATCCGGCTGATCGGCGTCTCCACGCTGCTCCTCGTCGTCGCCGGAATGCTCGAGGGGTTCGTCTCGCCGATCGAGTGGTGGCCGATCGAGGGGAAGCTCGCGGTGAGCGGCACGACCCTCGTGCTGCTCGTGACCTATCTCCGGCTCGGCCGCACGCCGCGTCCCGCCGCGGGCGAGGACGAGCGCGGCGAGGAGCCGGCGGCCGCGTCGCTCGCGCTCGGCGCCGTCACAGCGCCCCGCGCGTCTTGAGCTCGAGGTACTGGTTCACGACCGCCGCCGCCATCGCCTCGGGCGCGACGTCGAGCACGACCACCCCCGCGTCACGCATCCGCTGCAGCGCGGTGGCGCGCTCCTCGATCAGCTCCTCCGCCGCGGCGCTGGCGTAGAGCGCGCGCACGCCGGCGCCTTCCGGCACGCGCGCCGCGCGGAGCACCGCCTCGTTTCGCAGTGCGACGACGACGGCCAGGTGGCGTGACGCCCCGCGGGTGAGCTGCGCGAGCAGCGCGCGTGCGGCGCGCGCGTCGATCACGTCGGTGAGCAGGACGATGAGGGCGCGCTTCCGCTGGCGCACCGCGAGGGTGCGGAAGGCAGCCGAGTAGTCGGGCTCGACGAGCGTCGGCTGCACGGGCACGAGCGCCGTGCGAAGCGCCTGCACCGCGGCGCGTCCACGCTGGGCCGGCACGAGCGCGCGCACCTGGTCGTCGAACACCATCGCCCCCACGAGATCGCCCGCGGTGCCCGCGACGTCGGCCAGCACGAGCGCCGAGGAGAGCGCGTACTCGAAGCGCGAGAATCCCCCGGAGAGCTGGGTCATCGAGCGGCCGGCGTCGACGAGGAGGTAGACGGTCTGCGACTGCTCGATCGTGTACTCGCGCGTGATCGCGTGGCCACGCCGCGCCGATGCCTTCCAGTCGATGTGCCGGGGATCGTCGCCGACGACGTAGTCGCGGAGGCTGGCGAAGGTGCGACCCTCGCCGCGCCGGCGCGTGTCGCGCACGCCGACCGCGGCGAGCCGCTGATGCACGGCGAGCCAGCGGAACCGCCGCACGCCGGCGAGCGAGGGCGCGACGAGCACGCGGTCGTCGAGCTCGTAGTGAAGCGTCCGCGCGACGAGGCCGACCGGCGTCCGGGCGCGCAGCGCGACTTCGCCGAGCGGCGCTTCGCCGCGCGCCATCCCGCGAACCGTGCCGGCGATCTCCAGCGTCCCGCGCGACGGCAGCGTGTGTTCGTCCGGCTCGGCCCCTCCGGCGAGATGCGCAGCGGGAAGCGCCTCGTAGAGGGCGACACGCAGCGGCCGTCCCCAGCCGGAGCGCACGGCGTAGCGCAGCGGCACCTCGTCGCCCACGCCGACGGTCGGCTCCAGCTCGCGCTCCACGGAGAGGTCGCGCGCCGCGGGAAGCGTCGCCCCGTCGAGCAGCACGGCGGCCGCGAGCGCGAGCAGTGCGGCCACCGGAACCCACGCGAGCCACGGGACCCACGTGAGGAGCCAGAGCGGCGCGAGGAGCGCCGCGATCCCGGCGAGCCGCCGCGTCGGAACGACGCCGACGACGCGCCACCAGCGCGCGATCCGGCGCGTCACGGCGCTCATCGCGTCACTCCGGCACTCGCACGCGCGCGAGCAGCGCCTCGAGCACGTCGTCCGGCGTGCGCCCCTCGACCTCGAGCTCGGGCGAGAGGGTGATGCGGTGGCGGAGGACCGCCGGCGTCACGCCCTTGACGTCGTCCGGCGTGACGAAGTCGCGGCCCTCGAGCACGGCGGCGGCGCGCGCGGCACGGAACAGCGCGACGGTGGCTCGCGGCGACGCGCCAAGCGAGAGCATCCGCTCCTCGCGCGTCGAGCGCGTGATGTCGGCGACGTAGACGCGCACCTCGGGCGCCACGCGCACGCCCTCCACCAGCTCGCGGAGCGCGACCGCATCGGACGCGGCGAGCGCCGCGGGCATCGCGGCGGTGGTGAGCCGCTCGGCGTCGAACCCGGCGTCGTACCGCGCGAGCAGCTCGAGCTCCGCCTCACGCGACGGATAGGGCATCACGGTCTTCACGAGGAAGCGGTCGAGCTGCGCCTCGGGGAGCGGGTAGGTACCCTCGTGCTCGACGGGGTTCTGCGTCGCGAACACGGTGAACGCCTCGCCGAGCGGACGCGACACGCCGTCGACGGTGACCTGCCGTTCGGCCATCGCCTCGAGCAGCGCGGACTGCGTCTTCGCGGGCGCGCGGTTGATCTCGTCGCCGAGGAGGAGGTCGGTGAAGATCGGGCCGGCCTGGAACTCGAACCCGCGCGCCGGGTCGCGCAGCACGTTCACCCCCGTCACGTCCGAGGGCATGAGGTCGGGGGTGAACTGGATGCGCGAGAATCGAAGCCCGAGCGCCGCCGAGAGCGCGCGCACGAGCAGCGTCTTGGCGGTTCCCGGCACGCCCTCCACGAGCACGTGGCCGCGCGCGAGGTACGCCACGAGCGCGTCGTGCACGGTAGCGTCCTGGCCGACGACGTACTGCGACACGGAACTGCGGACGCGGGCGAGGAGCTCGGCGCCCTGCTCGATCGAGAGGCTCATGCGGTGGGAGACGTGGTGAGGGTGTGCTCGATGCGGCGGAGCGCCTCGCCGAGCGCGGGAAGCTCGCGCTCGGAGATCGGGCCGTCGAGCGCGCGGCGAACGAGGTCGACGTCGGGCGCGAGCGCCGGCGCCCGCGCCGCGGCGTCGGCGAGAAACTGCTCGGCGGGACGCGCCCGTGCGTCGCTCCACCCGCGCTCGACGCGCGACCGGAGGCCGCGCACCAGCCGAGCGGCGAGCGTGCGCGTCGCGCGCACCTGCTCGTACGCGTGGGCGAGCGCATCGATCTGCTCGAGTGGGTCGCGCCGCTCGACACGCAGGACGTCGACCGGGGGCAGCGCACGCGGGCCGACGGCGAGCAGCAGCACCAGCGCCGCGAGCACGATCTGGAGCAGCATGCGGCCGAACGGATGCTCGACGAGAAACGCCTGCGCGGTGCCGAGGAGCGTCGGCGTCTCGCCGAACCCCTGATGGTATTCGTCGAAGACGAGCGTCGTACGGGGCGCCTCGCCGCCGGCGCGAAGCCACTCGAGCATGCGTACCGCCACCACGTCGGCGCCCCACGCGCAGCGGCGGATCACGTCGTTGCGCAGCAGATCCGGATCGGCCACGACGACCACACGGCCGCGGCCGAGCGAGAACCCACTTGCCGCCTCCTCGCTCGGAGCGCGCTGGCGCGAGAGGTCCGGGCTCGTGACGGCGAAGGTCGTACGCGCCGGGGGCGCGCCGCGCGACCAGCGTAGCGCCCAGAGATGTACCTGTCCGTCTGGCCACAGCGGCGGGATGATCTCGAGCCCGCCGGGACAGCCGGCCGTGTCGGCCGGCACGACGGCGAGCGTGCCGCCGCCCGACGAATGCGAAACGCCAAGCGAGTCGGAGAGCGGGTTGCGCCGGTCGAGCACGAAGAGCAGCCCGTCGCCGGCGCGCACCGCCTCGAGATACGCGTGCGCCTCCTCCGGCGTCGGCGCGAGCGGCGGCGCGAGGAGCGCATGGACCACGGTGCCGCGTCCGTTGGTCGGAAGGGGGTCGTCGTCGCGCTGCACCGCATGCCAGCCGAGCCGCCCCGCGGTCTCGTAGAGCAGCCGCGCGCCGAGCGCGCCGGCGTGATGCGACGAGAGCCGCGCGTCGCCGGTGCGGCCGCCGTTCACCTGCGGCGTGAGCAGTCCCACGATGACGATCAGCGCGGCCACGACGGGGAGGACGACGCGAGGCCGGGCCCACCAGTCGGCGCCTCCAGGCGGGGACGACGCCAGGTCGCTCATGCCGCGCGCGCGTGCGCCGTGAGCGGCGCGGCGAGCGCGCGCAGATCGGCGATCAGGCCGGCGTCGCAGCCGCCGTGGCCGAACACGGCGACGTCGAACCGGCGCGCAAAGACACGGAACGGCTGATGCCTCGGCGACCCTCGTCGCCGGAGGTCGCGCGCGTAGTCGCCGCTCGTCTTCGACGGATCGAGCCGGATGCGGTCACTGCGCGCGAGCGCGGCCAGCACCCCATGGTAGAGCGCGTGCGCCGCCTCCTCGTACCGGCCCTCGCCGGCGAGCCGCTCCGCGACGACCAGCGGATCCTCCTGCGACGTGACGCGCGAGCGTTTGCGGCGCGGCCCGAGCGTGTCGTCGCGCGCGCGCGCCGCGACCACGAGCCGCGCGACGACGAGCAGCACGATCACGGCGAGGATCCCGTAGCCGACCGGACGCGCGGCGTGCGACTCGCGCAGGAATCGCACGACGGCGCGGATCCCTTCGGCGATCCAGAGCAGGAGGCGGTCGGCGAACGACTGGCGCAGGCTGCGGCGATAGTCGAGACCGCGCGCGATCGCCGCCACCGTGTCGTGCACCGCCGCGGATGGCCAGACGCGGGGCACCGCCTGAAGAAGCAGGAGCATCCCGGTCAGTACGCGGCCGGCGCTTCCGGCGCCGATGCGTCGAGCGAGCCGGCCATCAGCTCGATGTCGAGCCCCTCGCTCCGGATTCGGCAGTCGTAGTAGAGCAGCGTCCCCGTGATCGCCACCACCGGGTAGACCATCACGGTGAACACGGCGGTGATGATCGCCTCGACGAGCATGTTCTGCGTGAGCAGCGCGGCGAGCTGGATCCCGAACGCGAGCAGCATGTAGATCACGAACACGAGACCCATCGTGAAGATCACGTGCCACTTGCGATCCTTCGACAGCACGGAGGAGCGCGAGAAGCCGCGTCCGATCGACGCGCCCTCGAGGACGATCGCCGGGGTGACGGCGAAGAACCGCGCCGCCGGGTAGAGCGCGCCGACGAACAGGGCGAAGGCGCCGATGAGCATCAGCACGTAGCGAAGGATCGCCCCGATCACCACGAGCAGCACCCGCGGCAGGGCGCGCCGCACCGCGGCACCGGCGTCGACGGGCTCGCCGAGATAGGCCTGGGACGCGCAGACGGTGAGCACACAGCTCATCAACGCGAACACGAGCCAGATGCCGAGGCCGAAGAACACGCTGATGCCAGGCCCGATGCGCGCGATGGTCGCCGGGTCGCTGAGCAGCACGAGCTGGACGAGCAGCCACGGCAGATAGGCGATCGCCGAGCACATGACGAACGTCGCGTAGTGGGCGCGCAGGATCTGGAACGCGGCGTCCACGAGCTCCGTGGCGGAGCGCGGGCGAAGCGGGAATGCCATGTCGGCGCGGAGGGCTGCTGGTGGGTGCGCGGAAGATGGCGCCGCCCACCCCTCCTAGCCAGAGCGCGGAAGCCCGCGCCGGCGGGTCAGATGTTCTTCGGCTTCCCCTTCCGCGCGTTCACCGCGCCGGCGAAGCGGCGCGCCTCGTCGGGGGCGAACGATGCCAGCAGCGGCTTGCCGTTCACCTTCGCGTCGACGAACAGCTTCGGCGGGGCCCCGTTCCACTCGAACACGAGCTTCTCGCCGTCGTAGCGCACCTCGCGGACGGCCGAGAGCGGAATCGACGCGCGGGTGCCGATCGCGCCCTGCACCGTGCCCTTCACCATCTTCTCCATGTCCGCGGCGAAGCCGCTGCCCTGCACGGCGGCGGTGTCCGTCTCGTGTCGCACCTTCTCGATCGACGCGGGCGACAGCCCCGAGCTGATCGAGTCGCCGACGAGCGCGAGGTCGAGCGAGCCGTCGGTCGTCACGATGCGCACGTCGCCGGGAGCGAGGCTGTCGTTCGAGGCGGGCAGCTTCGTGCGCGAGAGCGTCACGCCGGCGGCGGGCGTCTCGTCGCGCGCGGCCGTGTCGGAGCCGGTGGAGCAGCCGAAGGCGAGCATCGCCGCGCCGAGCGCGAACAGCGTCATCGTGGGTCGCATGGGCACCGTCCGGATGATGGTTGGCGGGAAGCTGCCGCGCCGGAGGGGGAGGCGCCAGCCGGTTCCCTCACAACGCTTGAACGATCCTGCGCGCCACGGTGTCCAACGCAGTGGCGTCCGTTCGCCCGCGCCTTGCGAGCCGGCGTCGCCGAAGGGTGATTTCAGGCAGGCACCCGCGTTCCCTTTCCCGAGTCCCCTCCCGTCGTGTCGCATACCCCGCGTGTCTTCACCCTCCTGCTGCTCGCATCGCTCGTGGCCCCGACGGCCACCAGCGGCGCACAGGCCAACGCGCCGCTCCCCGCCGATACGGCGGTGCTGCGCGGCCGTCTTCCGAACGGGCTGCGCTACCTGATCCGGCGCAATGGCAAGCCCGAGAAGCGCGCCGAGCTTCGCCTCGTGGTCGATGCCGGCTCCATCCTCGAGAGCGAAGCGCAGCTCGGCGTCGCGCACTTCGTCGAGCACATGGCGTTCAACGGGACGCGGCGCTTCCCCAAGGCGGATCTCGTGAACTTCCTCGAGCGCGCCGGCGTGCGCTTCGGCCCCGACCTCAACGCGTACACCTCGTTCGACGAGACCGTGTACATGCTGCAGGTGCCGACGGACACGGCGGCGATCGTGAGCAAGGGGCTCGACATCCTCGAGGACTGGGCGCACGGGCTCGCCTTCGACAGCACCGAGATCCGCAAGGAGCGCGGCGTGGTGGTGGAGGAGTGGCGGCTGCGGCGCGGCGCCCAGATGCGGCTGCTCTACAAGCAGTTCCCCGTCCTGCTGCGCGGCTCGCGCTACGCGACGCGACTCCCGATCGGCACGCGCGAGAACCTCGAGAGCTTCCCCGACAGCCTCGCGCGGGCGTTCTACCGCGACTGGTACCGCCCCGACCTCATGACGGTGATCGCGGTCGGCGACTTCGAGCCCGGACGGATGGAGAGCGAGATTCGCCGGCGCTTCGCGAGCATTCAGGCACCGGCGAAGCCGCGCACGCGCGAGTACGCGCCCGTGCCCGATCACGCCGAGACGCTCGTCTCGATCGAGTCGGACAAGGAGTACCCGAGCGCCGTCGTCCAGCTGCTCTGGCTGCACGAGCCGCAGCGCGAGCGCACCGTCGCCGACTACCGGCGCGGGCTCGTCGACGCGCTCTACGATCAGATGGTCAACGCCCGGCTCGGCGAGATCCAGCAGCGCCCCGACGCCCCCTTCGCCTACGCCGGCACGAGCCGCGGCTCGTTCGTCCGCACGAAGGACGCGCACTATCTCTACGCGGGGGTGAAGGGGAGCGACTTCGAGCGCGCCGCGGAAGCGCTGCTGACGGAGGCCGAGCGCGTGCGCCGGTACGGCTTCACCGCGACGGAGCTGGACCGGGCGCGCACCAACCTCCTGCGCGGGCTGGAGCAGCAGTTCGCCGAGCGCGACCGGACGAACTCGAACGTCTTCGCGCAGGAGTACGTCACGAGCGCGCTGAACGGAACGCCGATCGTGAGCATCGGCGACGAGAAGGCGCTCGCCGAGCGATTCGCGCCGACGGTCACCCTCGCCGAGCTGAACGCCCTCGCCGCTCGGTCGTTTCCGCGGACGAACCGCGTGGTGATCGTCGCCGCGCCCGACCGGCCGGAGATCACGCTGCCGGAGAAGAGCGCCATGCTGGCGATCTTCGACCGCGCGGCGAAATCGACGGTGGCCGCGTACGTGGACTCCACCTCCAACGCGCCGCTCGTGGCCGCGCCGCCAGCGGCGGGGCGGATCGTCGGTGAGCGGACGCTCCCCGAGACGGGGATCCTCGAGTGGAAGCTGTCGAACGGCGCCAAGGTCCTGCTCAAGCCCACCGACTTCAAGCGCGACGAGGTGTTGTTCGCCGCCGAGAGCCCGGGTGGCGTCTCCGTCGTACCGGACAGCCTCGTCAGCGACGCCGAGCTGGCGGCGATGGCGCTCGCGTCGGGCGGCGTGGGCACGTTCAACCAGTCGGCGCTCACGAAGCGGCTCGCGGGGAAGCGCGCCCAGGTGGACGCGTTCGTCGACGACGATCGCGAGGGACTGAGCGGACGCGCGTCGTCGAAGGACGTCGAGACACTCTTCCAGCTCGCGTGGCTCCGGCTCACGCAGCCGCGCGCGGACTCGAGCGCGTTCGCCGCGCTCCAGAATCAGGCGCGCGCCGTGCTGCTCAACCAGCGCAACGATCCGGGCTCGATCTTCCGCGACACCGTCACGATGACGATGACGCAGCACCATCCGCGCGTGCGCCTGTTCACGCCGGAGCTGTTCGATTCGGTCGACGTCCGGCGCGCGCTCGCCGTCTACCGGGATCGCTTCGCCGACGCGGGCGGCTTCACCTTCTACCTCGTCGGAAGTTTCGCACCTGATTCCGTGCGCCCGCTCGTCGAGCGCTACCTCGCGTCGCTCCCGGGGCCGGCGCGCGACGAGAAGGCGCGCGACGTCGGCATCAGGCCGCCGTCGGGCGTGGTGGAGCGCACCGTGCGCGCCGGCATCGAGCCCAAGGCGCAGACGACGATCGCCTTCACCGGCTCGTGCGCGTACTCGTTCGAGAACCGCGCGGTGATGACCGCGCTCCGGCAGCTGCTCGACATCCGGCTGCGCGAGGTGCTGCGGGAGGACAAGGGCGGGACCTACGGCGCCGGCGTGAACGCCGATTGCAGCCACATCCCCTACCCGCACTATCAGGTCACGGTCTCCTTCGGGAGCGCCCCCGAGCGCACCGACGAGCTGACGAAGGCGGTGTTCGCCGTGATCGACAGCATCAAGGCGGGCGCGGTGAGCGACTCGAACATGACGAAGCTGCGCGAGCTCACGATCCGCGAGCACGAGACGTCGCTCCAGCGGAACGACCGCTGGCTCGCCGCGATGATGGACGCCGACGAGGACGGCCGCGACCAGCGCGACTTCCTCCGCATCGCCGACCTCGCGACCACGGTGACGAAGGACCAGATCCGCGACGCCGCGCGCACCTACCTGCGCCAGGATCAGTATGCGCGGTTCACCCTGCTGCCGGCGGAGGCGGAGCGGAAGCCGACGCCGTGATGATGCCGTGTGTGGGTGTGTGGGTGTGTGGGTCACGACGAACGGCCTCGGGAAGCACCTGCCTCCCGAGGCCGTTCACTCACACACCAACACACCCACACACCAGCTACCGTCGCTATTCCACCGTCACCGACTTCGCCAGGTTCCTCGGCTGGTCCACGTTCAAGCCGCGCTTCGCGGCGATGTAGTAGGCGAGCAGCTGGAGCGGGATCGCGGCGAGGATCGGGTTCAGCATGTCGATCGTCTCCGGGATCCGGAACTCGTAGTCGATCTTCCCCTGGAGCGCCGGCTCGTCGCGGCTCGTCAGCACGATCACCCGGCCCCCGCGCGCCTTCACCTCCTGCACGTTCGACACGACCTTGTCGAACACCGAGTCGTGCGGCGCGATGAACACGACGGGCATGTTCTCGTCGATCAGGGCGATCGGCCCGTGCTTCATCTCCGCCGCCGGATACCCCTCGGCGTGGATGTAGCTGATCTCCTTCAGCTTGAGCGCGCCTTCGAGCGCGACGGGGAAGTTGTAGCCGCGGCCGAGGTAGAGGAAATTCGTCGCGTCGACGAAGTCCTCGGCGATCTTCTCGATCTCCCCCGCGCGGTCGAGCATCGACTGGATCTGCGCCGGCAGCGCTTCGAGTGCCTGCGCCACCTCGCGCCCCTTCACCACCGACATGTTGCGCAGGCGGCCGAGCTTGAGCGTCAGCAGCGCGAGCGCCACCACCTGGCTCGTGAACGCCTTCGTCGATGCGACGCCGATCTCCGGGCCGGCGTGCAGGTAGATGCCGCCGTCGTCCTCGCGGGCGATCGTCGAGCCGACGACGTTCACCAGGCCGAGCGTCTTCGCGCCGCGCCGCTTCGCCTCGCGCATCGCGGCGAGGGTGTCCGCCGTCTCCCCCGACTGCGAGATCGCGACGCACAGCGTGCGGTCGGTCACGATCGGATTGCGATAGCGGAACTCGGACGCGTACTCCACCTCGACGCGGATCCGCGCGTGCTCCTCGATCATCAGCTCGCCGATCAGCGCGCTGTGCCAGCTCGTGCCGCACGCCGTGATCACGATCTGGTCGAGATGCTGCAGCTCCTCCTTCGAGAGGTTGAGCCCCCCGAGCTTCGAGAACCCCTCGTCCGTGACGAGGCGCCCGCGCATGGTGTTCTGGATCGTCGTCGGCTGCTCGAAGATCTCCTTGAGCATGAAGTGGTCGAAGCCGCCCTTCTCGATCTGGTCGAGGTCCCACTCGATCCGGCTGACCCGCTTCTTCACCGTCTGCGCGTCGAGGTCGCACACGGTGTAGCCCTGCCGCGTGAGGACGGCCATCTCGCCGTCGTCGAGATACACCACCTGGCGCGTGTGCTGCAGGATCGCCGCGACGTCGCTCGCCACGTAGTACTCCCCCTGCCCCTCGCCAAGGCCGATGAGGAGCGGACTCCCCTTCCGCGCCGCCACGATCTTGTCCGGGTCCTTCGACGAGATGACGGCGATCCCGTACGTCCCCTCCACGAGCGCGAGCGCGTCGATCACCGCATCCTCGAGCTTGCCGTCGAACGCCGCCTCGATCAGATGCGCCAGCACCTCGGTGTCGGTGTCCGACACGAAGGTGTGGCCCGTCTTCTGGAGCATCGCCCGCAGCGGACCGTAGTTCTCGATGATCCCGTTGTGCACGACGGACACGGTGCCCGTGCAGTCGTGGTGCGGGTGCGCGTTCCCCTCGTTCGGCGGACCGTGCGTCGCCCACCGCGTGTGCGCGATGCCGATCGTGCCGTCCACCGGGTTCGCCCCCAGCGCGGCCTCGAGCTGCGAGATCTTTCCCTTGGCCTTCCGCGTCTCGACCCCCTTGCCGTTCATGATCGAGATGCCGGCCGAGTCGTAGCCGCGATACTCGAGGCGCTTGAGCCCCTCGATCAGCATCGCCGCGCTCTTCCTGGGCCCGACGTAACCGACGATTCCGCACATGGTACGCGTTCCTCTCCGTTGAGTCAGCGCGCCGCCGACCGGCTCAGCGCGTCCAGCGGCTCCCTCGACCGGCGCACGAGCTCGCGCGCCTGCGCGTCGTCCGGTGCTTCCGCGATCACCCGCACGATCGGCTCCGTCCCCGACGGCCGTACGTGCACCCATCGATCGCGCCAGGCGAGCCGGAGCCCGTCCTGCGTATCTACCCCGGCGTCGGGAAAGGTCGCGCGGAGCGCGCCGTACACGTCGTCGAGGCTCGCGTCCGGCCTGGCGAGCTTGTCCTTCACGATCACGTAGCTCGGCAGCGACCGCGCCACCTGCGACAGCGGCCGCCCCTCCTCCACCAGCAGTTGCAGGAGCAGGGCCGCGCCGATCGGCGCGTCCCGCCCGAGGTGCACTTCCGGCAGGATCACTCCGCCGTTCCCCTCGCCCCCGATCGTGGCGTGCTCGTCGCGCATCCGTACCGCGACGTTCACCTCGCCCACCGGCGTGCGCAGCACGGGAACGCCGGCCTCGCGCGCCACCTCCTCGACCATCAGACTCGACGAGAGATTGGTCACCACCGGTCCGCGCCGGTGGCGCAGCACCAGCCGCGTCGCCAGCGCGAGGGTGTACTCCTCGCCGATCGCTCGTCCCTCGTCACTGACGATCGCCAGGCGGTCCACGTCAGGATCCACCGCGAAGCCGACGTCCGCCCCGCTCTCCCGCACCAGCGCCTCGAGCGCGCCGAGATGCTCGGCGATGGGCTCGGGCTCGCGCGGGAATCGCCCGTCGGGCTCGAGGTCGATCGCGACCACCTCGCAGCCGAGCGCCTCCAGCAGGCGCGGCATGACCGTCGCCCCGGCGCCCCGCACGCAGTCCAGCGCCACCGTGAACCGGCGCTTCCGGATCGCCTCGACGTCGACGTAGGGGATCGCCAGCACGGCCGCGACGTGCCGCGCCGCCACGTCCTCGTCCACCGTCACCCGGCCGAGCCGGTCCCACGTCGCCGTCGGCACCCCGGTCTCCAGCAGCGCGCGCATCGCCGCCCCCTCGCTCGCCTCGAGGAACAGCCCCGACGACCCGATCAGCTTGAGCGCGTTCCACTCGATCGGATTGTGGCTCGCCGAGATCATCACGCCCCCCGCCGCATGGTGGTGCTCCACCGCGAGCTGGCAGCCGGGAGTGGTGGTCAGCCCGATGTCGATCACGTCGCACCCGACGAGCTGCAGCGTCCCGACGACGATCCGGTGGATCGCCGGCCCGGACACCCGGCTGTCACGCCCGACGACGATCGCGCGCGAGCCGCCCCGCGCGAGCGACCAGGCCCCGAACGCCGACGCGTAGCGCGCCACGACCTCCGGCGTCAACGCGTCCCCGACCCGCCCGCGGATGCCCGACACGCTGACCATCAATCCACTGCCACCCTGCGCCATGACTCCTCCATCTGCGAGAAAGGCCGAAAGCTAGTCGCTGGACGAACGAGCGGATGGGGCGGCTTCGGACGTGCGCCGCGCGTAACCTCGACCCCGCTTCACGCGTCATCGATGCGCAGCGTCTCTCCCCCTCAGACCACCGTCCCCTGGCTTCCGCGACGCGCTTCCCCGTGCGGCTCAAGATGGCCGCGCTCGCCGGCTCGGTCGTCGTGCTCACGCTCGCCGTGCTGCTCTACCCGACGTACGCGCGCGTGCGCACGGCGCTCGCGCGCGCCGAGGGCGAGCAGCTCGCGTCGCTCGCCCGGGCCACCGCGCTCGCCATCCCCGCCGACTCGTCGCTGACGCGCGCGCCGGCGCGCGAGGTGATCCGGCGGGCGCGCGCCGAGAACGCCGCGCTGCTCGGCGACGGCGGCGAGCTGCTCGCGATCGAGCTCGTCGCGCGCGATTCGGGAGGGCCCTTCCGGCTCGTCGCCAACAGCGATCGGGAGCAGGTGCCCGGAGGCCTCTGGTCGCCCCCCGATCAGCTCGACGCCAGGGTCGCCGGCGGGCACACCGCGGCGAGCGGCATCTACGACTACGGATTGGAGCGCGCCCTGAGCGGCGCCGCACCCGTGGTCGTCGGCCGGCGCGTCGTCGGCGCGGTCATCGTCACCGCGCGCGCCGACGGCCTCATCGCCGCCGCCCGCTCCGCGATCTTCGATCTCGCCGTCTACTGCGCGATCGTGTTCGCGATCGCCGTCGGTCTCGCATTCTTCAGCGCATCGCACTTCACGCGCGGCGTCAGCCGGCTCTCCGCGCAGGCGGATCGCGTCTCGCGCGGCGAGCTGCGCCACGAGCTCGGCTTCGAGTCCGACGACGAGGTCGGCGAGCTCGCCGGCGCCTTCCGGCGGATGACATCCGGGCTCCGCTCCATCATCGCGGAGCTCGACAGCTCGGCGGTCGACGTCGCCAGCACGGCGGTGACGCTCGCCGCGAGTGCGCAGCAGATGACCGCCTCCACCCAGGAAGTGTCGACCGCGGCGGGCGCGATCGCCGACGCGGCCTCCACGCAGACCCGCGGCGTGAGCAACGCCTCCGAAGCGTCGAGCCGGGTCGCGACGCGCGCCGTCATGGTCGCGAGCAACGCCGAGCAGGCGCGCAACGCGGCCGACGTCGCGCAGCGTACGACGCGGCGGGGCACGGTCGCCGCCGACGAGGCGCTCGCCGCGATGGCCACCATCTCCGCGGTCACCAAGGCGGCGGTGCCCGCGGTCGTCGAGCTCGGCGAGAAGTCGCAGCGCATCGGGAAGATCACCGATGCCATCGGCGCCATCGCACGCCAGACCAACCTCCTCGCCCTCAACGCGGCGATCGAGGCGTCGCGCGCGGGAGAGCACGGCAAGGGCTTCGGCGTCGTCGCCGACGAGGTGCGCAAGCTCGCCGGCGAGAGCGCCAAGGCGCTGAACCAGATCCGCAAGCTCGCCGCCGAGATCCGTACGAGCGCGATCCGCACGGAGGAGCAGATCATCCAGGCGAGCGACCGCGTCACCGCCGGCGAGACGGTGATCCGCGCCTCCGCGGAAGCACTCACGCAGATCGACCGCGAGATCGCGGCGGCACGCACGGCGGTCGACCGCATCGTTGGCGCGGCCGATGCACAGCGCGGCGAGGCGGAGGCGCTGGCGAAGGAGATCGAGGCGCTCGCGTCGTCGGCCGAGCTCAACGCGGCCACCGCCCAGCAGGTGAGCGCGGTGGTGCAGGAGCAGACGGCGGCGATGGCCGGCGTCGCGACGTCGAGCCAGCACCTCGCGGATGTCGGCGAGCGGCTGAAGGAGTCGCTGCGCCGCTTCGAGATCTGATTCCGACCGCGGCGCATCGCTCACCGTCACTCGCACCGATCCTGACCGTCACGCACCACCGCACGCGCTCGTGAGCGACCCGCTCGCGCTGCTTCCGCTCGCCCTCGCGGCGGGCGGCGGTCGAGTCGGCGTCGCCGGCGACGACCGTGCGTACGACGCCGGCCAGCTCGTGGCCGCGGGGCTCACCCTGCTCCAGCGCAGCGCGCCCCTCGTGCGGGCGCTCGCCGGCCGCCGCTCGGCGATTCTGCTCCCGACCTCCCCCGCGTTCCTCACCGCGCTCGCCGCGAGCGACGGACGTGGCGCGGTGCTCGTCAACCCGCTCGCCTCGGCGCACGAGATCGCGTTCCAGTGCGCGGACGCGAACGTTGGCGCGGCGTTCACGGCGCGCGCGTTCGCCGACCGCCTGCCGGGCGGCCTCCCCTTCGTGCTGCTCGACGACGCGCCGCGCACCGCGCGCGTCGTCGCGCCGGACCGGACGCACGACGTCGATCTCGGCTCGCACCACGGGCTCGTGATCGAAGGAGAGCGCGACGTTCGCGGCCGCGACGAGGAAGCGGCGATCGTCTACACGTCGGCCATGGCCGGCACGCCGCTCGGTGCGGTGCTCACGCACGCCAACCTGCTCGCCAACGCGCGCTCGACGGTCATCGCCGCCGAGTACGACGAGCGCGACGAGGTGCTCGCGCTGCTCCCGCTGGCGCATCTGTTCGGGCTCACCGTGTCGTGCGCCGCGCCGCTGCTCGCGGGCGGGCGCGTGCGGACCGTGGAACGGTTCAACCCGGCGCGTGCCGCCGAGCTGCTCGCCGAAGGAATCACGGCGCTCGTCGGCGTGCCCGCGGTGTTCCACGCACTGCTCGCCGCGATCGAGCGGCGTGGCGTCGATCTGCGCGGCTCCGCGCTCCGGCTCTGCATCTGCGGGGGCGCCGCGCTCCCCGTTTCGCTGCAGGACCGCTGGGCGGAGGCGACGGGCGTCGAGCTGCGCCAGGGCTACGGGCTCACCGAAGCGGGGCCCGTCTGCCTGTTCAATCGAGTCGATCGCGCGAACGTGCGCGGCACCCTCGGCGTTCCCTTCCCCGGGGTCGACGTCGCGATCCTGCCGCCGGCGAGCTTTCCGGCGCCCGCGCCGGGGCTGGCGAGCGAGCCGCCCCGTCCCGACGGCGAGATCGGCGAGATCTGCGTCCGCGGCGAGAACGTGTTCCGCGGCTATCTGCACGGCGCCAGCGGGCTGCCGCGTCGCGGCGACTGGCTCTGCACCGGCGACCTCGGCGTTCGCAACGCCGACGCCACGTTCACCTTTTCCGGCGTCGTCAAGCCGATGTTCACGCGCAGCGGCTTCAACATCTATCCGCGTGAGATCGAGCGCGCGGTGCTCGAGCTTCCGGGGGTGACGCAGGCGGTGGTGACGGCGATCCCCGACGCCGCGAAGGAGCACGACATTCACCTGCGCTTCGCCGGCGCCCCAAGCTCGGAGGACGTGCGCCGCTGGTGCGCCGAACGTCTCAGCGCCTACAAGCAGCCGGGAGTGGTGGAGCGCATGTCGAGCGATCGAGCGGAGCACCGCGCCGACTGAGCGCCGCGGGAGCGGTTCGGTTACCCGACGGCGACCAGCCCCTCGCCCCGCGGGATCAGCGTGAACCGGCCGGCTTCGACCGCCGACACCACCGCCTCGACGACCCGAGGATCGAACTGCGTGCCGCTGCAGCGCACGATCTCGGCGATCGCCTCGTCCATCGACAACCCGGAGCGGTAGGGCCGATCGCTCGCCATCGCGTCGAACGAGTCGGCCGCGGCCGCGATCCGCGCCTCGAGCGGGATGTCCGACCCCGCGAGACCGTCGGGAATGCCCCGTCCGTCGAACCGCTCGTGATGCGAGCGCACGATGTTCAGCGCCTCGGGCATCTCGCCGAGCAGCGGGGCGAGGATCCGCCAGCCGACCATCGGGTGGGTCATGATGTGCTGGTACTCCTCGTTCGTGAGCTTGCCCGGCTTGTTCAGCACGTCCTCGCGCACGCCGATCTTGCCGATGTCGTGCACGTGGCCGCCGAGCTCGATGCGTCGCAGCAGTTCACCGTCGAGCCCGAGCTCGCGTGCGATCACCACCGAGTAGTGGCTCACCCGCACCGAGTGGCCGCGCGTGTACGGATCCTTCACTTCGAGCGCTTCGGCGAGCGACTGCACGCTCGCGAGGAACAGCTCCTCGAGCCGCCGCGCCTGCTGCGCGACCTTCTCCTGCAGGCCGAGCTGATAGCCGCGGTTCTCCAGTACGAGGCGCCGCTTCTCCATCGCCTGCGCCACCCGCGCCCGCACCTCCTGCAGATGGAAGGGCTTGGTCAGGTAGTCCATCGCCCCCATCGCGAGGCAGCTCACCGCGACCTCGACGTCCGCGACCGCGGTGATCATCACGACCGCGGCATCGGGCCAGCGCTCGCGGATCGTGCGGAGGAGGCCGAGGCCGTCGAGGCGCGGCATGCGAAGGTCGCTCATCACGAGCGTCACCGGATGCGTCGCGAGCAGGGCGAGCGCCTCCTCGCCGTCCTCCGCCTCGAGGCAGCGGAAGCCGTCGTTGCGCATCAGGTGCACGAGCACCTGGCGCAGCCGCGGCTCGTCGTCGACGACGAGGCAGTAGGGTGCGTCCTGGACGGTGGTGGTGACGGACATGTGCTCTCGAACTGATCTCTCGTGGCGCGTCGCGGAGCCGACGGGAGAGCGTCGGCGCTCTCCCTCACCCTCCGCTATCTTGCCCGCACGACTCCTCTCATCACGAGTATCGGCATGACGCGCGTATTTGACGACGATCTGCACGCCGGGTTCGCCACGCGGGCCGTCCATGCGGGGCAGCGGCCGGAGCCTCTCGCCGGCGCCATCATGACCCCCGTCTACCTCACGTCGACGTACGTCCAGGAGGGGCTCGGCCAGAACAAGGGCTACGAGTACGCGCGCGGCCGGAACCCGACCCGCGAGGCGCTCGAGCGCAACGTCGCCGCGCTCGAGGGGGGGCGGCACGGGTTCGCTTTCTCGTCCGGGATGGGCTGCCTCGACTCGATCATGAAGCTCTTCCGCGCCGGCGACCACGTCGTGTGCGGGGAGAACGTGTACGGCGGCAGCTTCCGTCTGTTCGACAAACTGCTCCAGAACTTCGGCCTCACCTTCACCTACGTCGACACGCGCGATCCGCAGCGCATCGCCGACGCGATGATGCCGGCCACGCGGCTCGTGTTCGTCGAGACGCCGACGAACCCGCTCATGCGCATCACCGACCTCCGTGCGTCGGCGGAGATCGCGCACCGTCGCGACGCGCTTCTCCTCGTCGACAACACCTTCGCGTCGCCCTTCTTCCAGCGGCCGTTCGACTTCGGTGCCGACGTCGTCTATCACTCCACCACGAAGTACCTCAACGGGCACTCCGACATGGTCGGCGGCATCGCCGTGGTGAACGACGACGACCTCGCCGCGCGCCTCCAGTTCATCCTCAACGCAGCCGGGGCGGTGCCCGGTCCGTTCGACGCGTGGCTCGCGCTGCGGGGGACGAAGACGCTGCACCTCCGGATGCCGCGCCACGACGAGAACGGCCGCACGATCGCCATGTGGCTCGCCGAGCGGCTCAGTCACGAGCGCGTGATCTACCCGGGGCTCCCGTCGCATCCGCAGCACGATCTCGCGCGCCGGCAGATGACGGGCTTCGGGGGGATGATCTCCGTGGAGCTCGGGACGAAGGAGCGCGCCGCGCAGGTGCTCGGCCGGTGCCGCGTCTTCTCGCTCGCCGAATCGCTTGGCGGCGTGGAGAGCCTGATCAGCCATCCGGCATCGATGACCCATGCGAGCGTCCCTCCCGAGCGCCGCGCCGAGCTCGGAATCACCGAGGGCCTCGTCCGGCTGAGCTGTGGCGTGGAGGACGTGGCGGACCTGCTGGGCGATCTGGAGCAGGCGTTGGGGGCGTGAAGGGTGAAGGGTGAAGGGTGAAGGGTGAAGGGTGAAGGGTGAAGGGTGAAGGGTGAGGGGTGAA
>Ga0310810_10000392_pt1 | contig 45447 bp, 48 predicted proteins | sample NCmetagenome_FD_207641 | JGI IMG/M metagenome (GOLD analysis project Ga0310810, IMG submission 207641) | Soil microbial communities from experimental microcosm in Duke University, North Carolina, United States - NC | ecosystem: Engineered > Artificial ecosystem > Soil microcosm > Unclassified ...
TCGCGGCCGGCCGCCGCGTCATCCAGAAGGACGCGCGGCGCTGGGACTACAAGCACCAGGTGCTCTCGACCCGGCACCTCCCGCCCTGGCGCGTGATCCTCTGGGTGAAGTTCATCGAGGCGGTCGTGCAGCTGCGCCCGAAGGCGCTCTGGCGGACCTTCCTGCAGCCGGACGCCCGGCTGCGCCACGCGATGCGCTGGTACGCCGAGATGGGCCGTCGGGTCTGGCTCCACGAGCTGAAGAACTTCTTCCTGCGCGAGCGTCGCCGGGCGAACGGCCCCACGCTCGAGGAGTTCTGGGGCCGGCCGCAGGATCACGACGAGCGCTCGATGGCCGTCCGCTCCGTGCCGCCTCGGACGGTTCCGCTGCGGGAGCCCGTGAAGGTATGAGCGTGTACCGCTGGTCCGCGTCGTCGGGTCTCTTCTTCGGAAGCATCAGTTCGGCCCTGCTCCTCGAAGAGATCTTCCTCCACGGGCTGACCCCGCCTCTTCCCTTCATGGTGTTCCTCGCCGCCTCGCTCACGGGCGTCGCGGCGTCGCTCGTGGCGCTCTTCCTGCAGCGGGACGACGAGGACCCGCCGGACCTGCTCGACCACCGCGCGGTGGCCTTCATCGGCATCGGCTTGAGCTCCTGGCCCTGGATCCTGATGGTGTGGCTGCTCTGGTTCCTGGAGATCGGTCCGCCCTAGGCTGAACTCCGCCGCTATAATCGGCTGGATGGGAGATAAGCTCACCAAGATCCGCGTTCAGCTCCGAGAGCAGGGGGAATCGTTCTGGGCGGAGGCGCTCGGCAACAACCTCTACCGGGTTGAGAATTTCCTCATTCTGCCTCAGCATATCGCACCTCAGGATGTCGTGCGTTGTAGCGCTCCGGAGAACGGATTGCCCGAGGTCCTGGAAGTCGTCGAACGGGGGCCCTGGTATGCCGTCGGGGTGATCTTCGACAAGGACGCCTCCGACGACCTGATCTACAAGGTCATCAGCGACCTTCATGCCCAGGGCTGCGTCTGGCAACAGCTGGTCAAGCGAAGTTACGGGATCACCGTGCCGAAGTCGAAGTTCAGGGACATTCTCCGGATTTTGGAGGCCACTCCCCGCGCCGTCGGCTGGGAGATCGTCTGCGGTCCCGACGCCCCGACTCCCTGTTCGGCCTTCGATCCCCCACCCGACCGAACCTAGTCCTCCGAGGGTCAGGCCTCGGGGCCGACGCTGAAGTACTCGGCCTGGGAGTGGTGGAAGACGAGGGCCGAGACCGACGCCTCCGGGTCCATCATGTCGCCCTCGGTGAGCTGGACCCCGATCTCCTCCGGCCGGAGGAGCTTGAAGAGCTTCCGCTGGTCCGCCAGGTTCGGACACGCGGGGTAGCCGAAGCTCACCCGCACGCCCTGGTACTTCGCCTTGAAGCGGTCGTTCATCGACAGGTCCGGCGCGTCGGGGAAGCCCCACCAGGTGCGGATGTCGCGATGCAGCTTCTCCGCGAAGCCCTCCGCAGACTCGATCGCCACCGCCTGCAGCGTGTGCGAGAGCACGTACTCGCCCTTCTGCTTCAGCTCCTCGGCCCGCACCCGGATCCCCTCCCCCGTCGTCGTCACGAAGAAGCAGACGTAGTCCGTGCCGGCGCCCAGCGGGCGGACGAAGTCGGAAAGGCAGAGCCCGTCGGGCTTCGCCTGCCGCGGGAAGTCGAAGCGCTCGATCTCCTTCCCCGCCGGGTCGTAGATGATGAGCGCGTTGCCGTCGGAATTCGCCTTGAAGTACTGGTAGAGGCCCCGCGCCTTCATCCAGCCCTCCTCGCACTTCTTCTCCACGTGCCGGACGATCTCCTGGATCTCCAGGAACTTCGGGTCCCGCGCCGCCTCGAGCTTCTCGAGCGAGCCTTTCACGCCCAGGTGCTTGCCGTAGAGCATGAACGGGCTCACGTAGGGCCAGAGCGCGCGGAGGTCGGGCACTCCCACGACGTGGCGCTCGAGGTCGGGCGGGACGCGGACCGGCTCGTCGGCGCGGATCTGCGTCGAGCGCACCGCGGGCGCGGCGACGACCACCTGCTGCTCCTTTGCGGTGTCGGTCTGCGCCAGCTGGATCGCCTCCGCGGCGATCTTCTTGTCGAGCGCCGACCGCGCGTCGGCGTTCATCACCTGGTTGGCGAGGTCGAGCCCCTGCATGGCGTCGCGCGCGTACCCGACGAAGTTCCCGTAGGTGGGCCGGATCCGCGTGTACGTGAACTTCTTGGTCAGCGCCGCTCCGCCCACCAGGATCGGCAGGTTGATCCCGGCCGTGCGGAGGTCCTGCGCCGTGATGACCATCTGCTGGGCCGATTTCACGAGCAGCCCCGAGAGGCCGATCATGTCCGGCTTGTGCTCGTGGGCCGCCGAGATCAGCGTCTCGGGCGGGCACTTGATCCCGAGGTTGACGACCGAGTAGCCGTTGTTGGAAAGGATGATCTCGACCAGGTTCTTGCCGATGTCGTGGACGTCGCCCTTCACGGTCGCGAGGATCAGCTTGCCCCGGTTCTGGGCGTCGGCCTTCTCCATGAACTGCTCGAGGTGCCCGACCGCCGCCTTCATGGCCTCCGCGGACTGGAGCACCTCGGCGACGATCAGCTCGTTGTTGTTGAAGAGGCGGCCGACCTCGTCCATGCCCTTCATGAGCGGGCCGTTGATGATGTCGAGCGGCTTCGTCCCCTTGCGCTTCTCCTCGAGGTCCTCGATCAGCCCCTCTTTCGTGCCCTCGACGATGTAGCTGGCGAGCCGCTCGTCGAGCGACAGCTTCTTCTTGTCCGCCGCGACCGTCTTCTTGCCGCGATAGAACGCGGCGAACTTCGCGATCGGATCCTCGCCGCGGTTGAAGAGAAGGTCGTCGCAGAGCTTCTTCTCCTCCTCGGGGATGGACGCGTAGCGGACCAGCTTCTCGGAGGAGACGATGGCGAGGTCGAGCCCCGCCTTCGTGTTGTGGTAGAGGTAGACGGCGTTGAGGACCTCGCGGCCCGCGGGCGGCACCCCGAACGAGACGTTGGAGATGCCGAGGATCGTCTTCGCGAGCGGGAACTTCTCCTTGAGCGCGCGGACGGCGTCGATGGTGTGCTTGGCGGAGCCCACGTAGTTGACGTCGCCCGACGCGCAGGGGAACACGAGGGGATCCCAGAGGATGTCCTGGGGCTCGATCCCGTATTTCTCCGTGAGCAGCCGGTAGCTGCGCTCGGCAACCTGGAGCTTCGCGTCGGTCGTGATTGCCTGACCCTTCTCGTCGATGCAGCCGACGATCACCGCCGCGCCGTAGCGGCGGGCGATCGGGCAGACCTGCTCAAACTTCTCCTCGCCGTCCTCCAGGTTGATCGAGTTGATGATGGCCTTTCCCTGGCTGTAGGTGAGCGCGAATTCGATCGCCTTCGGGTTGGTGGTGTCGATCACGAGCGGCGCCTTCACCATCCGGATCAGTTTCTCGAGGAAGGCGCCGGTGGCCGGAAGTTCGTCGATCTCCGTGTGCTGGATGTTGACGTCGAGGACGTGGGCGCCGGCCTTGACCTGCTTGCGCCCGATCTCGGCCGCCTCCTCGAACTTCTTCGCCATGATGAGCTCGCGGAACTTCTTCGAGCCCGTCACGTTGGTCCGCTCGCCCACGATGAGGGGGCGGCTGGACTCCTCGCAGGGCACGTAGTCGATGCCGCTCACGTGGGTGACGCGGGAGGCCGCCGGCTTACGGGGCCGGGCGTCCTTCGCGACCTTGGCGATCGCGCGGATGTACTCGGGCGTCGTGCCGCAGCAGCCGCCGACGAGGTTGACCCAGCCCTGCTCGATGAAGCGGCCCAGGGCGCCCGCGACCATCGCGGGCGTCTCGTTGTATTTGCCCTCGGCGTCGGGCAGCCCGGCGTTGGGGTAGCAGGTCGTGTAGCAGCCCGCCATTCCGGCGAGCGTGCGGAGGTGGTCGGTCATGAACTCCGGGCCCGTGCCGCAGTTGAGCCCCACCGAGAGCGGCTTCGCGTGCTCGATGGAGGCGTAGAAGGCGTCGACGCCCTGCCCCGCCAGCATGGTCCCCATGGGCTCGATGGTCGCCGAGAGCATGAGCGGGACGCGGAAGCCTAGCTCGCGCTGGGCCTGCTCGATCCCCAGGAGGCCCGCCTTCACGTTGCGGGTGTCCTGCGAGGTCTCCAGGAGCAGCGCGTCCGCGCCGCCCCGGAGCAGGCCGACGGCCTGGCGCCGGAAGTTCTCGACGAGCTCGGAGAAGGTGATGCCGCCGGTGACCGTGATGGTCTTGGTGGTCGGGCCCATCGAGCCGGCCACGAAGCGGGGACCCGGGAACTTCGCCGCGGCCTCGCGGGCGATGCGGGCGGACGCCTCGTTGATCTCCTCCGCGCGGTCGCCGAGGCCGTACTCGTTGAGCACGAAGGGCGTGCCGCCGAAGGAGTTGGTCTCGACGATGTCCGAGCCCGCCGCGAAGTAGGCCTCGTGGATCTCGCGGATCACGTCGGGCCGCGTGAGGACGAGGTTCTCGTTGCAGCCCTCGAGGTCGGGGCCGCCGAAGTCCTTCGGGCCGAGGTTGCGCTGCTGGATCATGGTCCCCATGGCGCCGTCGATCACGAGGATCTTCTGCCCGAAGAGGTCGATCAGCTCCTTGGAGCGGGGCGCGAGGGGCGGGACGGGGTGGTTCACTTGGGCTTCTTTCCGCTGGCGACGATAACCTGGAACGGGTCGCCGCGCTTGCTCGACCCGATTTCGAACTGGAGATCCCGGAGGCCGGCCTCCCTCATCATCTTCCGGAGCGACTCCTCGTCGAAGCCCAGCCACTTGTCGCCGAGCTTCTTCACCCACTCTTCCTTGTGGGACTTGAGGTCGAGGAGAAGCAGCGTGCCCCCCGGGCTGAGGACGCGGGCGGCTTCCCGGATGGCCCGGGCGGGATCCTTCGCGTGGTGGAGCGCCTGGGAGAGGAGGGCGACGTCGACGGACCCGTCCTCCAGCGGGAGGTCCTCGATGTCGCCCTTCTTCACGTGGAGGTTCTTGATGGAGCGGGCGGCCGCGAGCGCCTTGGCCCCCTCGAGGGCGCGCTCGGAGACGTCGACCGCGACGACGTTCCGGGCCCAGCGGGCGGCCTCGAGGGCGAGGTAGCCCTCGCCGCAGCCGAGGTCGGCGACCCGGACCGCGGGAAGCAGGTGGCCGAGGGCGCGGGCCCAGGCGGCCCAGCTCTTGCCGGGGACGAGGCCGCGCTCGTGGGTGAACTCCTCCTTCCGGTGCCGAAGGATCTCCTGGAGCCGGGCGTCGTCGCCCTTGCCCTCGAGGGCGCGGATCTCGCGGCGGAGCAGGTCCCAGGCGCGGCCGGGGGCCGCGGGGGCGGTGGCGAGGCCGTAGTAGGTCCAGCCGCGGTCGCGCTCCTCCTGGACGAGCCCGCCCTCCTTGAGGAGCCGCAGGTGCCGGGAGACGCCGGGCTGGGCGATGCCGAGGATCGACGTGAGCTCGCTCACGTTGAGCCGCTCCTTCTCCAGGAGCCGGAGGATCCGCAGCCGGGCCTCGTCGCCCAGGAGCCGGAAGAAGGCGGTCGCCTCTTTCATGCGTCGTTGTTCATGCCGCAGGGCTGCGCCCTGCAGGCCTGAACCCTAGAATCGAGAATACGGAATAGAGAATCGGCGCAGCCGGGAGTCCTGGAAGTCATCGATTCTCTATTCTTCATTCTCTATTCTCGGCTCCGGCGCCGGAGGCGCCGGAGCAAAGTTCCATATCTCCAAATATAGATATCGTTATGGGTTATGTCAAGCATCCCCCCGGGGCGGAAGGGACAATTTTTCATGGCCCCGGGCGCCCCGGCGGAGGCGCGGGATATCCTTATCCTGAGGGAGCCCGTAAGGAGGGGTATCAGGGAATGCCGTACACGACCGACGGCCTCGTCGGCAAGCTGGCGCTCCAGAAGGGAATCATCTCGGCGGAGCAGCTCAAGGACTGCCTCGCGGAGCAGGCCGCCCTCCTCAAGGCCGGCCAGAAGCGTCCCCTAGGCGTCATCATGGTCGGCCGCGGGCTCATGAAGGACGAGGACCTCCTGGGCCTCCTCGAGGAGCAGAAGAAGGTCCTCGCGGAGCGCTCCAACTACACCCAGGTTGCCAAGGAGGACTTCCTCTTCGGCCAGATCCTCCTCAAGCAGGGCGTCGCCACCTCCGAGCAGATCAACCAGGCCCTCCGCTCCCAGGCCGAGGCGGCCGAGCGCGGCGAGACCACGGTGCCCCGCCTGGGACAGATCCTCATCCAGATGGGCGTCACCGAGGAGAAGGCGATCCAGGCGACCCTGAAGCTCCAATACAAGACCCTCTACGAGTGCCCGGGCTGCACGCTCAAGTACAACCTCGTCGACGCCGACCCCCACAAGCAGTACCGCTGCAAGAAGTGCGACGCGGTCCTCGCCCCCAAGCCCGAGGGCAGCGGCACCATGAAGGCCGACGAGAGCGCCTACGGCCTCAAGTTGGAGATCGCGTCCGACGTCCCGCCCGAAGTCGCGCAGGCCGAGCTCGACCCCGCCAACCAGTTCGGCAAGTACATCCTCATCCGTCCGCTCGGGCGCGGCGGCGCCGGCGTCGTGCACCTCGCCTACCAGAAGGAGCTCAAGCGCTTCGTCGCGCTCAAGATGCTGAGCAACGCGGACCCGGACATGGCGGCCCGCTTCGTCGACGAGGCCCAGCTGGCCGCCCGGCTGCGCCACCCCAACATCGTCGCCGTCTACGAGATCGGCAAGCACCTGAACGTCTCCTACATCGCGCTCGAATACATCGAAGGCGTCGCGCTCGACCAGCGCGGCCGCCTCCCCTACCGCAAGGCCGCCCAGATCCTCCGCGACGTCGCCGGCGCCCTCCAGGCCGCCCACGACATGGGCATCATCCACCGCGACATCAAGCCGCAGAACATCCTCCTCTCGAAGGACGACCGGCCCTACGTCACGGACTTCGGGCTCGCGCGCGAGCTCCGCGCGGGGGGCGACCGCACCGAGAAGGGCATCGTGGTCGGGACCCCCGCGTACATGAGCGTCGAGCAGGCCGTCGGCGAGCGCAACCTCGACGGCCGCAGCGACGTCGCCAGCCTCGGCTCCGTGCTCTACGAGCTCCTCACGGCGCGCCAGCCCTACCGGGGCGCCACGCAGATCGACATCGCGCTGGCGGTGATCAACGAGATGCCCATCGCCCCGCGCCACCTCGTGCCCGACGTCCCGATCGCCCTCGAGGCGATCTGCCAGAAGGCGATGGCCAAGAACCGCGAGGAGCGCTATCCCACCATGAAGGCCTTCGCGGAGGACCTCCAGCGCTGGCTCGAGGGCGAACCCGTCATGGCGCGGCCCGGCGGCCGGGTTGCGACCACGGTCCGCATCCTCGCCAGCCGCAAGACGAATTCGCTCGTCACCATCGCGGCCACCGCGGCCGTCCTGGTCGCCGTCATCGTGATCGCCATCGTGCTGCGGGTTTCCCACCGGCGGGGGCTGCTCCTCGACGCGCAGGCCCACGAGAGCGCCGGCCGCCTCCCGGAGGCCCTGGCGATCTACGAGCGGATCCCGGACGCGGCCCCCCATGCGGAGCGGGTCCGCGGGACGATCCGAACCCGTGAGGTCGACGAACGCCGCCGCGTCGCGTGGGAGAAGGCCATGGCGATCCTGAAGGAAGCCGAGAACGCGCCTCCCTCCGAGCGCATCCTCCACGCCACGCGGGCCATCGAGATCTTCCCCGAGTGCGAGCAGGCCTTCGTGGTGCGCGCGCTCGCCGACCAGGAGCTGGGCGACGAGGCCGCGGCCTACGAGGACCTGGGCCGCGCCGCGAAGGTCTCGCCGAACCCCCTCACCCACCTGCTCCAACGCGCGGACATCGCGCGCCGGACGGGTCGGACGGACGGCGAGGTCGAGAATCTGAGCGCGGCGCTGGAGCTGAACCCGCTCTCGACCGACCTGCGCGTCCAGCGCGCCTGGGCGCTCGCCCGCCAGGCCCGCGCGCTCGTCGAGTCGCGCGCGCCGGACGCCCTCGAGCGGGCGGGCCGCGCCCTCGTCCGCGCCGAAGCCGACCTGGCCTCGGTCAAGAAGCACAGCTTGCTCGACACCGTCCAGTCGGCCGTCCGCGACGCCCAAGCGGCGCTCAAACCCAGCGGCGCCGCCGGCAACCAGTAATCGAACCAAGAACCAGGAACCAAGAGACGGAAGGATCCCCCTCCCTACCTCCCCCCGGGGGAGATGCAGAGGGGGACCCCTCCGATTCCGGGTTCATGGTTCCTGGTTCTTGGTTCCTGGTTCCGATATAATCCGGGAATGCTCGATACGAGGGGGTTGGTCATCGGCGAGCTGGCGGTGAGGGACCGCCTTATTTCGCGGGACCAGCTGGACGACGTCGTCTCGGTGCAGCAGAAGGGCGGCTTCAGCCAGCCGCTGGGCTCGCTGATGCTGGAGCACAAGCTCCTCACCCGGCCTCAGCTCGACGGCCTGCTCCAGCGCCAGAAGCAGGTCGTCCAGGACTACGAGAAGATCCTGTCGGTCAGCGGCCTCTTCGGCCGCATCGCCATCGAGCTGGGCATGATCGGCGAGAAGGAGCTCGCGGAGGCCATCCGCCGGCAGCTCTCGCTGGATTTCGACGGCAAGCACACGAAGATCGGCCAGATCCTGCTGTCCATGAAGGCCATCAGCGCCGCCCAGTTCTGGGAGGTCATTCATTCCCAGGGCGTCTTCAAATGCGGCGATTGTGGCCACATCCTCGACCAGCCCAAGATCCAGAAGTCTTCGATCCACTGTGAGAAGTGCGGCAAGCCCGCACTGAGCCTCCTCGACGAATAGGCGACACCATGGCCTTTCCGCTGCTCAAACTGCTCGTCCTGCGGACCCACCGGCTGGAAGAAGTGAAGAAATTCTACGAGTCGCTCGGGATGGAGTTCGTGAAGGAACGCCACGCGCAGGGGCCGTCGTACTACGCGGCGGCGATGGGCGCCGCCGTGCTCCAGCTCCACCCGCTGCCCAAGGACGCGCCGGACCCCGACAAGTCCGTCCGCCTGGGCTTCATGGTGCGGAACCTCGGGAGCATCGCGAACGAGCTCGGCTCCACGGGCATCCGGATCGGAGCCTCCGAGCGGCATTCGCCGGCGGTCGTCGTCAAGGACCCCGACGGCCGCACCGTCGAGCTGAGCCAGGAATAGCTACTTCTTCTTCCCCGCGTCCCACTTCGCCCAGAGCCAGCCCTCGTAGATCTTCTTCTGCTTGGGCGTGGGCGCCTTGACCCGCCGGATCACCCAGGTGACGTTCTCCTTGGCCCCCAGGGTCACCTCGATCTCCTTCAGGAAGCCCGAGCGGAAGATCGTGAAACGCGCCCGCTCGCCCGGCTCGTAGTCGTCGAGGCGCTTCTCGAAGTCGTCGGGCGCGAGCTTCGCGCCGTCGATCGCGATCACCTCGTCCTTCGCCGAGAGGCCGGCCTTCCAGGCAGGGGCCCCTTCGATGACGTTCGCCACCGAGAGGACGCCGCCCGACTTCGAGGTGCCGATCCCCATCCAGGCCCTCGCCTTCCGGAGCGCCTCGCCCTCCTCGGGCCGCTTGGCCTCGCGCTCCAGCTTCGCCCCCGCGTAGCCCAGGTAGCGGTTCCAGGGGATCTCGGCGGTGCCGTCGACCAGGTCGGCGAAGAAGCGGTCGAGGTTCCCCGCCACGCGCTCGCAGGCGCGCTTGAACTCCTCCTCGGGGAAGCCCTTCCCGTCGCGGCCGTACTCCTCGTAGAGCAGGCGCATCACGTCGTCGAGCGACTTCCGGTTGTCGCTGCGCTGGCGGATCTCGAGGTCGAGGCACATGCCCACCAGCTCGCCCTTCTCGTAGTAGCTCATCTGGCAGTTGGTGGAGTTCTCGTTGGGCTGGTACAGCTTGATCCAGGTGTCGAAGCTCGACTCCGAGAGCGACTGGCGCTTGCGGCCGGGCTTCTCCTCGTACTTCTGGATGCGGTCGGCCATGCGCTTGAAGTACTTCTCTGGCGTGAAGAGCTTCGCCCGGCAGGGGACGAGGGTGTCGTAGTAGCTCGTGAAGCCCTCCATAACCCAGAGCAGCGTGGTGTAGACCTCACGCTCGTAATCGAAGGGGCCGAGCATCTCGGGGTGGATCCGCTTCACGTTCCAGAGGTGGAAGAACTCGTGCGCGACGAGCTCCAGGTAGTTGTCGTACTTGTCGCGCGGCTTGTAGCCGGAGGCCGGGTACTGGAGCGCCGTCGAGTTCAGGTGCTCGAGGCCGCCGCCCCGCTCCGACGTGTTGTGCAGGATGAAGGTGTAGTGCTCGTAGGGGATGTGGCGGAGGATCTGGACCTCCGTCTCGACGATCTTGCGGACGTCCTCGACCATCCGCTTTTCGTCGTAGTTGCCGTCGCCGTGGATGACCACATGGTGGGGGACGCCGCGGACCTGGAAGCTCCGCTTCACGAAGGTCCCGATCTCGATGGGGCAGTCGACGAGCAGGTCGTAGTTGGGCGCGACGTAGCGGCTGCCGCTGCGGTCCAGCCCGGTGGCGATGCGCCAGCCCTTCGGGGCCCGGATCTCGACGCTGACGGGGGCGTCCTTGTGGCCGTCGACGTACATGAACACGCCCGCGCCGTTGACGAAGGCGTGCTCGGCGTCGACGTGCGAGCTCTGGACCGAGAGCTCGAAGGCCCAGACGTCGTACTCGACGGTGACGTCGCCCCCGGCGGCGACGCGCCAGCGGCTCTTGTCGACCTTGCGCCAGGCGTGCCGGCCCGCGGAGAAGTCCTGGACGTTCTTGGCGAAGTCGCGGACCTTGTAGGAGCCCGGCGTCCAGACGGGCATGACGAAGTCGGTAGAGCCGCCGGGCGCCCCCTTCAGCTCCATGGTCACGTGGAGCAGGTGGGAGTTCGGGTCGGGCATGGACAGCGTATAGCGTACCTGGGTCATGAGGCGTCTCCTGTCGGGGCCCCTACTCTAAGGGCCGAGCGGGGGGCGCGCAAGCGTCCCCGTCTCTTGACAGCGCGCCGGCGGGGCCGTAGAATATGAACATGTTCATGAAAGAGCTCAAGGACGCCGGCATCGCGGCGGCCTTCGGCCTGGTCGCGGCGGCGGCCCTGGCGGTCGTCCTGCCGCTCCTGCTGGGATCCCTCGGGCTCTTCATCACGCTGGGCGTCTGGCCCTTCGTGTTCGTGGCCGCGTGGGTCGTCGCGTTCATCGCGCTGGACGGACCGCCCCGGGAAAGGAGCTAGAGCCGTGAAGAAACCCGCCGCGGCGCGGGACCTCGCCGTCCTGGCCGGCACCGCGTCCTGGGCGCTGCTGCTGCTGCGCGTCGCCCCCGAGAGCGCGCCCCTCCTCGCGGTCTTCGCGCCGATCGTCCTGGGAACGGCGCTCCTGGGCCTCCTCGTGGCGCGGAGGAGCTCCTAGCATGGGCCGCCGCGAATCCGAAGAGCGGGCGACAGGGAACGAACAGGAAGGACCGTTCGTCCGCTCGATCGGAGGCGGCCTGGCCGCCACCGGAATCGCGGCCCTGATGACCGTGCTCATCGGAGTCGAGCAATGCGTGCGGGAGGAGATCAGCCCGACCCGCCTGGGCGCACCGTACATGTGGCTAACGGAATGGTTCGGGCTCGTCGCTCTGTGGGGGATTTTCGGGGGCCTGTGCGGCATCCCGGCAGGGTTTCTTGCCCCTCGCCGCCTGAGGTTCGTCGTTGGCATGATGGCCGGAGCCGTTCCATGGGCTCTGGCATGGCTGCTCTCGAAACCGGACCCGTGGAAGGGCATGACCTACGAACCGCACCCGCCCGGCGTGCTTCATCATCTGCTCTGGATCCTGCTTCCGACGCTTTCGGGAGGCGTCGCGGCATGTATCGTTTCGGGAGGGCCTCGTGGGAAGGCGTGAAACCAAGAAGGAAGCCACCAAGAAGAAGATCCTGGACGTCTCGCTGCAGCTCTTCCAGAAGATCGGCTTCGGACGCACGACAATGCGCGACGTCGCCAAGAAGTGCGGCATCGCGCTCGGGACGACCTACAACTACTTCCCCACCAAGGAGCACATCGCGCTCTACTTCTTCGAGCGCGCCCTCGACGACGTCATGGACCGCTACCGCCGCGAGGAACCGCCCGACGCGCCCCTCGAGGAGCGGATCTTCCTGCTCCTGTCCCTCGAGCTCGAGAAGATCGCCCCCTACGAGGAGTTCCTTAACCTGATCGTCACGCATGCGATGCTGCCCACATCGCGGCTGCACCCCTTCAGCATGGACTCGCAGCGCCTCAAGATGAAGTACCTGGACTTCGTGGGCGGCATCCTCGAGGCCGCCAAGGAGCGCGGCGAGTTCTCGAGCCTCGGCTTCGACTCCATGATCCTCTCGGCCTTCTGGGTCTTCCACCTGGGGATCATGATGTTCTGGATGAACGACCAGTCGCGCAAGAAGGAGGATACCTTCATCCTGCTCGACAAGTCGCTCCGCTTCATCCTCAACGCGATGCGCGGGAAAACCCCCAAACCGAAGGGACGGATCCGGTGAAGGTCCGCGCGGCGGATCTCTGGAGATTCGACGGCAGCGTCGACCGAGCGCCGTTCGCGATCACCGGAATCGCGCTGTCGATCCTGAAGTACGGGATCGACTTCTTCCTCGTGAATCTCCTCTGCGGACGCCGCTGGACGCCGCTCAACTACTGGATGGCGGGCGACACCTTCGGGGCGCTGCTGTACAGCCCCGAACTGGAACGCGCCCGCTGGGCACTGCTTCTGACCTCGATCCCGTTCATTTTGGCCGGCGTCGCCCTCACGCTGCGCCGCCTCCGCTCCGCAGGCCTGGCTCCATGGCTCGTCATGGTCTTCTTCATGCCGGGCCTCAATCTCCTGATGTTCATCGTGCTCATGATCCTCCCGCCGAGAGACTATGCCGCCGCCGCGCGGGGCATGGAGGACGCGCTGATCAGCCGGATCATTCCCCGCTCGGGCATCGGCAGCGCCCTGACGGCGATGATCCTGACCTTCGTCCCCATCGGAGCCCTGATCCTGATGGGGTCGACCTTTCTGAAGAACTACGGCTGGGGACTCTTCATCGGCACGCCGTTCCTGATCGGATTCATTTCCACGTTCATCTACGAGTATCACGAGCCCCGGACCCTGAAGCAGAGCATCGGCGTCACGCTCGGGTCGCTCGCGTTCCTGGGCCTGGGACTCCTGGTGTTGGCCGTCGAGGGCATCGTCTGCATCCTGATGGCCGCCCCGATCGCCATCGCGGTCGCCCTGATCGGCACGACTCTCGGCCACGCGGTCCGGGCGGGCGAGGTCCGGAACGTCCCCCGGACGCTGCTCGGGCTGATCCTCGCGGTGTCGCTGCTCATGGGGGCGGAGAAGGCCGAGGATCCCGAGCCGCCGCTCCACGCGGTGCGGACGACGGTCGAGATCGACGCGCCGCCGGACCGCGTCTGGCGCCACGTCGTGAGCTTCACCGAGATCCCGCCGCCGACGGAACTGTTCTTCCGCACCGGTATTTCGTACCCGCTGCGCGCGGAGATCCGCGGCCACGGCCCGGGCGCGGTCCGTCATTGCATCTTCACGACCGGCCCCTTCGTGGAGCCCATCGAGACCTGGGATGAGCCGCGGCTCCTCGCCTTCGGCGTGACCGAGCAGCCCGCGCCGATGGAGGAATGGACGCCCTACCGGGGCATCCATCCGCCTCACCTCGACGGCTATTTCGTCTCCCACCGCGGCCAATTCCGGCTGGAGCCCCTGCCCGGCGGCCGCACGCGCCTGGAGGGGACGACCTGGTACACCCACCGGCTCTGGCCGACGTTCTATTGGGGGCTCTGGTCCGATGCCGTCATTCACCGGATCCATGGACGGGTGCTGCGCCACGTGAAGCGCCTGGCCGAGGAGAAGGGAGCGTAGCGATGGCGGGCCGCTCGCGAGGGCACATCCCGACGGACGCCCCGGGCCGCCTGGTCCGCATGGGCATCATGGGGGCCGGCGTCCTGGGCCGAAACACGCTCGCGGGGATCCGCAAGATCGGCGCCTCCGAGGAGCGGCGGCGCGAGATCGACCGGAGCACCCACGAGTCGAACGCGATCCGCATCTTCGACTCCATGACCCAGATGAAGGGCGCCTTCATGAAGCTGGGCCAGATGCTCTCGCTCCAGGCCCACACGCTGCCCGAGCCCTACCTGCGACGCCTCGCCGAGCTCCAATGGGAGGCGCCGCCCATGCACGCCACGCTCATGCGCATGCAGTTCCGCAACGAGACCGGGAAGGCCCCCGAGGAGGTCTTCGACGCCTTCGAGCGCGAGCCCTTCGCGGCCGCCTCCCTCGGGCAGGTCCACCGGGCGCGCCTCAAGAGCGGCGAGGCGGTCGCGGTGAAGATCCAGTACCCGGGCATCGAGCGCTCCATCGACAGCGACTTCGCCAACCTGAAGGCCATGCTCTCCACGATCCGCCTCAGCCGCGAGCAGTACGGCGAGGTGTGGAACGCCGTCGAGGAGGTCCGGCACCACTTCCACCGCGAGGTCGACTACGTGCAGGAAGCCGACACCATCGAGGAGTTCCGCCGACTCCTGCGCGACCGCGACGACGTGCGGATCCCGCGCGTCTACCGCGAGGTCTCGACGCGCCGCGTCCTCACGATGGAGTACGTCGAGGGGAAGCACCTGCGGGACTACCTGAAGACGAAGCCCTCGCAGGCGGAGCGCGACGCCCTCGCCGACCGGTTGCTCGATCTCTTCTTCCGCCAGGCCTTCGACTTCGGGCTGATCCACGCGGACCCGCACCCCGGCAACTATCTGTTCCTGGGCGACGGCCGGATCGGGCTCCTCGACTTCGGCTGCTCGAAGAAGTTCGACCGCGCCTTCATGGACGAGCACCGGAAGCTCTTCCGGATCCCCCTCGGGGACGTCGAGGCCCTGGAACGCCACTACCGGAAGTTCGGCATGGTCGCCGACGACGACCCCCGGCGCGACGAGAAGAAGGCGGCGCTCCTCAAGATGCAGCGGACGGACATCGCCAAGTACCACGAGGACCGCGTCTTCGACTTCGGCGACGCGGCGCACTTCCGGGAGGTGATCAGCGGGCTGCAGGAGCTCGCGAAGCTCGGCCTGACGACGCCCGGCTTCGTGCTCTACGTCCGGGCGAAGATCGGCCTCTACAACCTGTTCCACCAGCTGGGCGCGCGCGTGAACTGTCACAAGGTGTACCGCAAGTACGTCTAACCTGCGGAGGTAAAAATGAACAAGTTCATTCATGAGCCCGACAGCCTGATCAGCCTCCTGGGCTGCGCCTTCTGGATGGCGCTCCTCGCGGGCCTGATGGCGCTCCTCTTCGGCACGATCTTCCGGATCTTCGGGTGACGCATGATGCTGCTCCGGACCGTCCTGGGCGCGGGGCTGGCCGTCGTGCTGGGCGCGGCGGCCATGCCGCCGTCCACTCCCTTCGGGGAGCGGCTGCTGGCGGCCGCGCTGATCGGCGGCCCCGGGTTCGTGGTCGGCGGACTCGCCCTGGCCTACGTGGTCGACGTCCAGGAATGCGCCTCGATGAGCCCGTGGACGATCCGGCTGACGACCCTTCTGCTTGGCGTCGCCTTCGGCGCCCTGAACATCCTTCTCGCCGCCTTCGTCGGGGTCATCCTATTGGGGCCCTTCTGGGGGCTGGGCGCGCCGATGATCCTTCGCGGGGCCGCCGTCGCCGGAGGCGTCGGGTTGGGATTGGGAGCCCAGATCGGCATTCACGGAGGCCCCCGATGAGGGTGCTCGCCGGAGTCCTGCTGGGCATACTTCTGGCGACCCTGGCCTGGATCGTCGGCGTCGAGCGCCAGGGAGCGCTCGCGTCCCTGGGTGCCATCGCCCTGCTTTGCGGCCCCGGATTCCTGCTGCTCGGCATCGCTCTGACGATCTGGCTCTACGGGGAGGGGAGGCCAAGCCGGGAGCGGCGCCTGACCGCGCTTCTCCTGGGCGTGGCGGGGAGCGTGTCGTCCCTGTTCGGCCTCATGCTCGTCTCCTCGCTGTTCATCGGCGTCTACGCTCTCCTGGTCGCGACCAAGATGGTCGTCCCGGCGCTCGCCGGCGGACTCGGGGTGGGCCTGGGCGTTCAACTCGGTCGAGGGCCCCGTCGATGACGACCGCGACGATGGAGTGGAGCGCGATCGCGCGGCAGGCCTTCCGCGCGGCGGAAGGGCGTCCGCTCTTCCACGCCGGCTGGCGCCGCACGGTCTTCATCCACTACGAGGTGGACGCCGCGGTCCTCCAGCCCGAGGTCCCCTTCCCGCTCGACACGCGGGACGGCAAGGCCTACGTCAGCCTCGTCGCCTTCACCCTGAGCGACCTCCGGCTCGCCGCGGGCGGGCCGCCCTTCTCCACGCACGGCTTCCTCAACGTCCGGACCTACACGCGCGGGAACGGCATCTACTTCCTCGCCGAGTGGCTGCCCAACCCGTTCTGCGTCTTCCTCGGCCCCCGCCTCTACGGGCTCCCGTACCGGCTGGGCCGCCTCGACTACGACCACCGGCACGAGACGGGCCGCCTGCACGGGCGCGTCGCCGGACGCGACGGCGCGCTGGAGTTCCACGCGCCGATCGACCCGCACGCGGCCTTCGCGCCCTGCGCGGCCGGCGGGCTCGACGAGTTCCTCCTCGAGCGCTACACGGCGTTCACCAGGCGCGGGAACGCCGAGCGGCTCTTCCGCGTCTGGCACCGCCCCTGGCCGCAGGTCCCGGTCGACGTCACGATGCTCGATGAGAGCCTCGTGGCCTCGACCGGCCCCTGGTTCCGACACGCGCGCCGGATCGGCGCCAACTACTCCCCCGGATTCTCGGAGGTCTGGATGGGCCGTCCGAGGAGGAGGTCGGCATGCTGATCCTTCTGCTCGCGGGCGCCCTCCAGCTCGGCGTGGCGGCGGCGAACCTGCCGCTCACGTGGATGCTCCGCTTCGGGCGGGAGCAGCGGAAGCTCACGCCGATCGTGCGCCAGATCCATCAGGTACATCACGTTTACGTCGTCGGACTCCTGGTCGTGTTCGGCGCCATCTCCCTGGCGTTCCCGGATGAACTCACCGGGGACCGCGGGCTGGGGAGGTTCCTGTCGGGCGTCCTCGCCGTCTTCTGGGGCGCCCGGCTCGCCGTGCAGCGCCTGTACTACGACCGGGAGTTCCTCCGGCGTCACCGGGCCGGCGACGTCGCCTTCTCGCTGATCTTCGCCTTCCTCTGCGCCGTCTATGCGGCTTCGGCCGCGGGAGTGCTGCGATGAAGAAAGACCTGGTCATCGCGATCGCCGGGAGCGACGGCTTCGTCGGCTCCGCCCTGGTCGCGCGGCTCCGCGCCGCGGGCCACACCGTCATCCCCATCCCCGACGAGCCCGGGCTGCTGCCGGGCTCGGACGTGCTGATCCACCTCGACCGCGAGGCCGACGCGTCGGAAACGCGGCGCCTCGTCTCCCGCCTGGGCGAGGCCGTGTCCCGCCCGCGGGTCTTCCTCCACGCCTCGTCCGCCGACGTCTACGGGCACCGGCCGGGCGAGCCCCTGGACGAGACCTCCGCCCCGGGCCGCGGTGCGCGCGCGTCGGCCTGCCTGGCGGCGGAGGCCGAAGCCCTGGCGGCGGAGCGCCTGGGGATCCGGACGGTCCTGCTGCGCTTCGGCGCCGTGCTCGACCCGTCGGGCGGCTGCCTCGGCCGACTGCTGCCGTCGATGCGCCGCGGACTCTGCTTCGTCCTCGGCGATCCGGGCGACCGCTTCTCCTGGATCAGCCTCGAGGACGGGCTGCGCCTGCTGGAGTTCGCCATGGAGCACGAAGCGGTGAGCGGCGTGCTGAACGCGACGGCGCCGGTGGCGGCCACGCAGGGAGCCTTCGCCCGCGCGGCGGCCGCCCTCGCGGGGCGGCGGGTGCTCGGACGCCTCCGCAGCCGCCTCCTCCGGCGCCGCCTTGGGGTATTCTCGGACATCCAGGACGTCGCCCCGGCCCGCGCGCTCCAGGAGGGCTTCGGCCACGTCCATCCCACGCTGCAGTTCTGGAGCGACTCGATCCGCGAGACCCCGTTGAGGAAGAAGGCATGAGCATCGGCCTGCTGGAACTGATGTTCCTCCTGGCGGCCTGGGTCATCGTCCCGCTCGGACTCCGGCTGCTTCCGGACTCGAAGCCCCTCGCGCTCGCGCGGCGGCTGCATCCGGTGGCGGCGCTCCTGGCGAGCGTCTCGTTCGCCCTCTCGAAGGGGCCCGTCGCGGCCGCGCTCGCCGTGCCGTGGCTGGGGCTCAACGGACTTGTCGCGCTGAGCGGAGTTCTCGGGCTTCGGGACGCCTTCCGCGGCGGCGTTCCCGCCCTGCTCCGGATCGCCGCGATGACGTTCCCGATCGTGGGCGGGATCCACCTGGTGTCGTCGCGCCTGGGACATCCGCTGGCGGGCTTCCCGGAGCCGATCATCCTGCTCACGGCGATTCATTTTCACTACACCGCCTTCGCGGCGCCGATCCTGGCGTCCCTCGCGGGTCGGGCCCTCGGCAACATCGCGGGACTCGGCCTCGTCGGCGGCACGCCGCTCCTGGCGGCCGGCTTCCTCTTCTCGCCGAAGCTCAAGGCCGCGGCCGTCGGCCTCCTGGTGCTGAGCGTCATCGGCGTCGCGCTCGCCCAATTCGCGGCGCTGCCCCGCCGCCGGTCCCGAAGCGCCCGGCTCGCCCTCGCGGTCTCGTCGCTCAGCGTCATCGCGGGCATGGTCCTGGCGGCCATCTATGAGCACGGCTTCTATACCGGCCGCAGCTGGCTCTCCATTCCCCAGATGGCCTGGTCGCACGGGATCCTGAACGGGGTCGGCTTCTCGCTGGGGGGACTCCTGGCCTGGAAAATCGAGCGCGACGGGCGATTCGTGTAATCCGAATTACGCGGGATGCCTATAAACTCGCATGATGCGGCTGCTTTCGCTTCTGGCGCTGCTGGCGTTCGCGGTGCCTCCGGACGACGTCAAGATCGACGCCGAGTTCCCCGGCGGGAACATCGTCGTCGAAAAGATCGAGGGCGACAGCGTCTCGCTGCACCAGGACCTGCGCGACACGAACGGCAACTGGTTCTACTGGCAGTTCCGGGTCCGCGGCGCCCAGGGGCGCACGCTCCGCTTCCAGTTCACGAAAGGTGACGTGGTCGGCGTGCAGGGCCCGGCCGTGAGCCTCGACGGGGGCGAATCGTGGGCCTGGCTCGCCAAGGAGGGCAGCAAGTCCACGTCCTTCCAGTTCTCGTTTCCCGCCGACGCCAAGGACGCGCGGTTCTGCCTGTCGATCCCCTACCTCGAGAAGGACCTCAAGAAGTTCCTGGAGCGCCACGCGGCGGACCCGAACCTCAAGGTCGAGACCCACTGCGAGACGAAGAAGGGCCGCAAGGTCGAGCGGCTCCGGGTCGGCCACGGCGACCTGCGTATCTTGCTCACGGCGCGGCATCACGCCTGCGAAATGACCGCGAGCTACGTCCTGGAGGGGATCCTGGAGGAGGCGCTCGCCGACCCCTGGTACAAGGAGAAGGTCGAGATCGCGGCCGTGCCGTTCATGGACAAGGACGGCGTCGAGGACGGCGACCAGGGGAAGAACCGCAAGCCGCGCGACCACAACCGCGACTACGACAACGAGAGCGTCTACGCGTCCACGAAGGCGATGCGCGAGTTCGGGGAGAAGTGGTCGGACAACAAGCTGAAATTCGCGCTCGACATCCACTGCCCCACGCTCCGGGGGGCGGACAGCGGGTGCATCTACTTCGTCGGCAGCAAGGACGAGGAGAACTGGAAGCGGGTCCTTCGGCTCTGCGAGATCCTCGAGACCACTCAGACCGGCCCGCTGCACTACCAGGCCAAGGACAACATGCCCTACGGAGTGAGCTGGAACAAGGACGCCGCCTTCACCGCGGGCCTGACCTGCGCCGGCTGGGCGCGGGGCCTGCCGGGCATCTATGCCGCCGCGTCCATGGAGGTGTCCTACTTCAGCGTCCACGGCACGCCGGTCAGCGCCGAGAACGCCCGCCTCTTCGGCCGCGACCTCGCCCGCGCCATCCGGAAATTCCTGGAGTAGGCGCGTTCTCCCCCGCCCTCGCTCCCCGGGGATATACTTTATTGAATCTGGGGACCAAGCTTGGGCTACGAAATCCTCTATTGTTCGCGTTGCCGGGCTCAACTCCGCGGCCGCGAATTTGAAAAGGGCGACGCCTTCCGGATCGACGACCAGGCCGTTTGCAAGGCCTGCGCCCCGGAACTGGTGAAGTCGTTGCCGCCGGACAAAGTGCAGATCCTGCTCAAGCAGATGGTGCTGGCCCAGGGGAAGACCCCTCCGAAGACCGCCCGCCATGAGCCACCCCCGAACGTCAGGGACGCCCCGCCCTCCAAGAGCGGACCCGCGATGCCCTCGTTGACGCCGCTCTGGATCGGGCTGGCCGCGGTGCTGCTCCTGGTCCTGGGTCTGGCCGCCTGGGTGATCGGAGGCGTCGGTCAGGCCCCGCCGAGTCCGCCGCCCGCGCCGCCTGCGGCCGTGAACCCCGCGCCGAAGGCCAAAGAGCCCGCTCCGGCCCCAATCCCACCCCCACCGGCCAAAGAGCCCAAGGTGCTGAAGGAGCCTGAGCCTCCGAGGGTGACGCCATCCCCCGGGTTGCTGGGCTACTGGGCGCTGGACGAGGGAGCCGGAACCAGCGTCGCGGACTCCTCCGGACACGGGAGCTCCGGCACGCTGCTCAACGGCCCGGCCTGGGTTCCGGGAAAGTTCGGAACGGCGCTGAGCTTCGACGGCGAGAAGTCCGTTCTGAATGTGACGTCGAACGGGTCCATGCACGACCTGATGAAAACCGGGCTGACCGTCTGCGCCTGGGTCTATCCCCGAGGAGTAAAGCGGGGACATCTCGTGGACAAATCCAACGCCAACATGGGGTGGGTGCTGTCCTTCAAACAGGATGCCCGGATCGGGTTCGCGGGGGACCAGTACTCCAGCAAGGAAGTCTCGCGGGTCTCCGCGAAACCCCTCACGCTGAACGTCTGGCACCATGTCGCGGCGAGCTGGGACGGCGATCGCGCCGCGTCGCACATCCACCTCCTGATCAACGGCGTGCCCTCCGGCGGGGATGGCATCGACGGAGTCGGGACCGTTCGCGAAGGCTCGTCGCCGACCTTGTCCATCGGAAATCGTCGTACCCTGGATCGAGGCTTCGACGGCCTGATCGACGACGTCCGCGTCTATAACCGCGTGCTGTCGGCCGTGGAGATCCTCGCCCTGGCCCAGGGGCTGTCGAAGTAAGGTCCGGCAGTTTTCGCGTTGCATCCCCCCGGTCCCCGTTTACACGAGACATGTTGAAGCGGGAGACCTCCATGACGCGACTCGGCGCCGTTCTCCTCCTCCTGGCCGCGGCCCGCACGGGCTGGGCGCAGGACGGCCCCCCGGTCCTCGACGAAAAGAGCGTCAAGAGCTGGGTCGACTTCATCCGCGCACAGCCCGACGAGCTCAAGTGGGAGAAGCTGGGCTGGCGAACCGAGCTCGGAGCCGCCGCCCAGGAGGCCAAGGCGCTGCAGCGACCGATCCTCCTCTGGGCGATGAACGGCCACCCCTGCGGCCTGACCTGAAACAACGGCGTGCTCGGCCGGCGTGTCTGGGCCGACGACGAAGTGCAGGCGCTCGCGAAGAACTTCCTCTGCGTGGCCGACGAGGTCTGGACCCTCGACCACGTCGACACCCCCGGGGCGAAGTTCTTCAAGGACTACGTCGCGAGCGCCGCCGGCGCCATCGCGTGGGGCGCGACCACCAAGCAGGGCGTCTACGTGATGACCCCCGACGGGAAGTATCTCGGCGGGCACTTCGCCCGCCATGACAAGGCGTCGACGCTGACCCTGCTGAAGGACAGCCTCAAGAAGTGGACCGACCTCGTCGCCAAGGAGGGCCTCAAGCCGAAGCCGATTCCGGCGCGCAACAGCGCCCGCACCTGGGGCAGCGAGGGGCTCGTCGCCAACGCCGGCGGCGACGCCGGGAAGAAGAGCGCCCTGATCCTCGAGGTGTTCGTGCGCGACCTGCCCTACAAGGGCGAGCGCCATCCCGGCCCCGATCAGTACCGGAACTGGGTCAACCAGACCTGGATGGACTTCACGGCCGAGGAGCTGCAGGGCCTGTTGCCCAAGAACGGCGCCAAGACGCCGGTCCCCGACGCGCTGGTCCGCAAGTTCGCCCGCGAGGGCCTCTTCGATTTCGTCCGCGGCCAGTCGGGCGGCTGGCCCGACGCGGCGATCAAGAAGCTCACCCTGACGGTCGAGCCGGCCGGCTCGAAGGACGGCGCGGTCCTGCTGCGCTACCAGGGCGACTTCGAGCAAGGGGACGCGAATCGCGGCTTCGACGGCAAGCTCTACGGGACGGCGCAGGTGGAACCCCGGACCGGCCGCTTCAAGATGTTCGAGCTCGTCGCGGCCGGCATGCGCCGCGGCAAGACCGAGAACTTCCGCGGCGACGCGCCGCCTTCCCCGCTGGGCATCGCCTTCGTCATCGAAGGCCAGTACGAGAAGTCCGGCTCCGCCCCGACCCAGGGGCTGGGACTGGGAACCAAGTCCGAAGACAAGAAGAGCGAAGAGAAAGAGAAGCAGTAGCCGGGAGTCGGGAAAACCAGTACCCAGCACACAGTACCCAGGCAGAACCGTCCCCCCTTCCCCCGGGGGGAGTCCGAAAGCCACCTCGCACTAAATCGACCATCCCGGGCGACGGAGTACTGGGGTGGGCTTCAGGAGATGCCGTACTCGTTGAGCTTGTTGTGCAGGGTGCGGCGCGAGATGCCCAGGGCCTTCGCCGCGTGGGTGCGGTTCCCGCCCGCCGCCTTGAGGGCGCTCTCGATCGCGGCCTTCTCGGCGCCCGCCACCGACGCCCCCAGCGCGACCGGGCCCGACGCGGGCGCATCGGTCAGCTTCGGGGCCAGGCAGGGGCGCACGTCCTGCTCGAGGATGAGGCCAGACTGGTTCAGGACCACGAGCCGCTCGACCACATTCTGGAGCTCGCGGACGTTGCCCGACCACCCGTGGGCGGCCAGCGCTTCGATCGCCTTCCCGTCGAGCTTCACGCTCGTCTTGCCGTGCTCCTGGCGGAACTTCTTCAGGAAGTGCTCGGCGAGCAGCGGGATGTCCGACGGCCGCTCGCGCAGCGCGGGCATCCGGATCGGGACGACGTTGATCCGGTAGAACAGGTCCTCCCGGAACTTTCCCTCTCTCACCAGGGCCTCGAGGTCGCGGTGGGTCGCCGCCAGCACGCGGACGTCCGCGCGCAGCGTCTGGGTCCCGCCCACCCGCTCGAACTGGCGATCCTGCAGGATGCGGAGCAGCTTGACCTGCGTGGCGGGCGTGAGCTCGCCGATCTCGTCGAGGAAGATCGTGCCGCCTTCCGCGAGCTCGAAGCGGCCGGGCTTCGACGCCGCCGCGCCCGTGAAGGCGCCCTTCTCGTAGCCGAAGAGCTCGCTCTCGATCAGCGTCTCCGGCAGCGCCGCGCAGATCACCTTGATGAACGGCTTGCCCTTGCGCTTGGACTGGTCGTGCACGGCCCGCGCGACGAGCTCCTTGCCGGTGCCGCTCTCGCCGCGGATCAGCACGGTCGAGCTCGTGGGCGCGACGCGCGCGACCATCGCGTAGATGTCCTTCATCGGCGGGGACTGCCCGACCATCTCGCCCGGCGTCTCCGCCACTTCCCCGCCGGCCTGGGTCCGGTCGAGCGCGCGTCGAACCTCGAAGAGGATCTCGTCGCGATCGAACGGCTTGCGGACGTAGCCCGCGGCTCCCATCTCCCAGGCGCGCTGGCCGATCTCGGCGGTGCCGTGCGCGGTCATCAGGATCACCTGGAGCGAGCGGTCGATGTTGAGCGCGTGCTCGAGGAGCTGGAGCCCGTCCATGCCGGTCATCTTGAGGTCGGTGACGATGACGCCGACGTCCTCCGCGTGGAGGACGCGGAGGGCGGCCTCGCCGCTCGGGGCCGTGACGCAGGGGATCTTCTCCTGGGCGAGGAACCCGGAGAGCACCTTGACCATCGAGGGCTCGTCATCGACGACCAGCACCTTAGGCATTCAAGGATTATAGAATCGGAAGCGGCAGGAGGAACGTAAACCTGCATCCCCGCGGCTCGAGGTTTTCGACGTTGATGTCGCCACCGTGCGCCTCGAGGACGCGGAGAGCGATGGCAAGCCCCAGGCCGGTGCCCTTCGCCTTGGTGGTGTAGAAGGGCTGGAAGATCCGGTCGATCTCGCCCCGTGGGATGCCGGGCCCCGTGTCCTCGATCTCGATCGCCGCCCAGCTCCGGAGCGCGCTCGCGACCGCGCGGGTGCGGATCCGGAGCGAGCCCCCCTCGGGCATCACCTCGACGGCGTTGCGGATCGCGTTGGTGATCGCGTTCGTCATGAGCGCGGGATCGATCCGCAGCGGCGGCAGCTCGGGGTCGAAGGACGTTTCGACCTGGATCGACGGCGGGAGCGACGCCGCGTGGAGCCGCAGCAGGTCGCGCAGGAACCCGTCCAGCGCCACCTCCTGGCGCCGCGGGTCCATCGGGCGGGCGAACGTGAGGAACGACTCGACCACGCCGTTGAGCCGGTCCACCTCGCCGACGAGCAGCTTGAGGTACTCCTTGGCGTCCTCCTTGCCCGGCGTCCCCTCCAGGTCCTTCTGGACGAATTGCGCGGCGCCCTTGATGGAGGCGAGCGGGTTGCGGATCTCGTGGGCCACGCCGGCCGCCATCGTGCCGATGAGGGCGAGGCGCTGGCGCCGCGCCGCGTCCTCGTAGAGCCGGATGAAGAGCGTCCGCCAGAGGACCAGCAGGGTGGTCACCACGACGGCGCCGAAGACGAAGGCCTGCCGCAGCGACTCCGGCATCTGCGATGACAGCAGGAAGATCACCACGATGACGGATGCGGAGAGCAGGATGAAGAGGAAGACCGTGCGGATGGGCGCCTGCCTCTCGAGCAGGCGGTGGCGCAGGATCGCGACGGCCAGCACGACCGTGCAGAGGACGCTGCCCACGTGGCCCAGCGCGGGGAGGAAGGGCCAGAAGCGGTGGACGAGCTCGGTGAACCCCATCACTACCGCGACGGCGATCCCGAAGGCGACGAAGTTGGTGGCGTTGCGCTCGACGACGGACTGCACCTCCCCGCGCCGCAGCGCCACGAGGCGGAACGAAAGCAGGAAGAAGGGAAAGAAGACCGCCAGGTAGATCTGGTTCCAGCGGGAGCCCTCGACGTACTCCAGGAGGCGGTCCGACACCAGCGCGCCCGCGGTGCTGAGCGTAAAGACGGCCGAGGCCACGTAGACGGCGATGAGCCACTTCCGCAGGGAGTGGTCCCGCCCGGTGAAGACGAGCACGAAGTGCCAGAGGAATGCCGGGGTCATCGCGGAGCCGACGAGCCGGATGGTGGGCCAGTAGTGGTTGTCGGGGTGCCAGAGCCGCGCCCCCTGCCCGAAGTCCCAGAGGAAGAGCGAGACGCAGAGGAGCGCGATGGGCAGCGCTCCGCGGGCGCGGCGGGCCCGGAAGACGACGAGGTTCGCGAGGAAGAGGTTCCCGGCGCTCGCAATGAAGTAGAGGAGTTCCGGAATTCTGGACACTCCGGATAGTCTACCCCCTCGGGGCGCCCGCTGTCATGCGCGCCGAGTCCGGGATCGCGACGATCTGGTACTCGTCCTCGTACGTGATGAGGCCCGGGTTCCGGGTGTAGACCTGCCAGATGCGATCGCCGCGGCGCTTCTCCAGCCAGAAGGCCAGGTCGCGGACCTTCTCGATGCATCGGCTCGCGTCGATCTTGAACCAGCAGAGCCCCCGCCCCGCGCTGAACACCTCTTCCGGCGGGACCGGCAGATGCATCTTGAGCCAGGTGTAGATTCTGTCGAGCTCGTCGGCCCCGCGGCGGTACCTCGTATTCCAGACGATGCCGATGCGGCGGCGGCTGCCCTTCTCCGGCTTCGCGTACACCAGTCGCAAGTACACGGCGCTGCTCCTTCCCAGGTCGAGAGGACAGCGGAGGGCCGGCCGGTCAGGGAGGATCGACCGCCGGCCCTCCGCAACGAATGCCGCTCACATCGCGGCATTCCGGGGGGAGAGGGATTGCCATTCATGCTCCAGGACCGCGTACTCGACGATGTTCCACCAGCGACCGGCCCACCAGCGGGCCTCGCGGCGGACCCCTTCGCGGCGAAAGCCGCACTTCTCGTAGCAGCGGATCGCCCGCGGATTGTTCTCGTACACGAAGAGCTGGATCCGGTGCAGCCCCAGCGTCAGGAAGCCGTACTCCAGGAGCAGCCCGACCGCCTCCGAGCCGTAGCCCTTGCCCTGGAACTCGCGCTCCCCGATCGAGATCCCGAGTTCCCCGCTCCTGTGGGGCTGTTCGCCCAGGCCGAGGGAGCAGAGCCCGATCGGCCGCTCGGCTTCCCGCAGGGCGATCTCGAACAGGTGCAGCTCCTTCCGCTCGTGAGCCTTTTCCAGCCACTCCCGCTCCTCGAGCCCGTTCAGGGGACGGAAGCGCGCCAGGAACTGGTGGTTCTCCGGATCATTGATCCAGGCCTGGTAGATCGGGCTGTGCTCGATCTCCGCGGGCCGGAAGCAGATCCGTGGCCCGCTCCGGAACGCGTTCTTCATGCCGCCCTCGACGAACATTTTGGGCCGCGAGCGCCCAAGGGGCCGTACGACGTTGCTTCCGGAGAAGCTCGGTCCCTCGCGGCCGTAAAAAAATCAAAAAAAAAGCCCCGACGCCGTTCGGCCTCGGGGCTTTCCGCACTCCGCGAAAAATTACATCACGGTCGGACCTCCCCCGAGGCCTGTCGCGGGTCCGAACCGGGCATCGCAACGAAAATAAGCGTCATGCACCTCCTCTAACCTGCCGGGCGCGGGAAGGTTCGCGGGAATCCGGCGCCGCGGGAATTTTTTCCTCGAACCTTCGCCGCGGGTCCTGGTTAGAGGGGGCAGGAATGATGGTTCACTGCTGGAAGCTCTCGCACCCGACGGGGATCGCGCCCCCCTGAGGCTTGCCGTTGGTTTTTGGACCGGCAAGCCCGAGGGACCGCAACCTCGGGCATTTTTGTTTTCCGTGGAGCGTTGATGGGGTAGGACGTCCTCCGGGGGACCAAGAGTCCCCCGGGGACGCCCGTTTCGGGCGCCCATGAGCTACACTAGGAGTAGCGGAGTGCAAACATTCATGGGCCTGGGTCGTCCTACCCTATAGATGAAAAAGAAGATGGGCGAGCGCGACGGAGAGGTGACGAGGGTCCTGAAGCGCGTGGCGGTCACGCTGGGCAGCGGCAAGTACGACGAGGCCCTGCGCGACCTGCTGCACCTCTCGGAAAAATATCCGGACGCCGGGGAGATCCGCCCGCAGATCGCGGAGGTCCTCCTGCGCCGCGGCGAGTCGCGCGCCCGGAAGGGCAAGGTCAAGGAGGCCCGCGACGACTTCGAGCGCTCCCTCCGGTGGACGCACAAGCCGGCGGCCCTGGTGGCCCTGTCGCGAAGCCTGATGGCGGAAGGAAAGCTGGAGGAGGCCGACAAGCTCCTCAACGAGGCGCTGGAGATCGACGATCGCTACGGGCCGACGCACGAGACGCTGGGCCTGCTGCTCCTCGCATGGCAGGAGTACGCGCAGGCCGCGAAGGCCTTCGAGGAGGCCCTCGGGTGCAGCTACGCGTCGCCCGAGCTCTATCGCGCGGTGTGGGAAGCGTACATGAAGCTGGAGCGCTTCGACCGGGCCCACGACCTGATCCTGGAGGGCGTCGAGCGCTTCCCGGACAACGATATCGTCCAGGCGATGGCCGGCGACTCGTTCGTGTTTGCGAAGGGCGACAGCGTCGAGGCGCGGCCCTACTGGGAGAAAGCGATCTCCCTGAACCCGAAAAATTTTGGCGCGCTGTTCAACCTGGCCGCGGAGGCCGCGGGCCGGGGCGACCGGGATCCGTCGCTCGGGTACCTGCAGCGCTGCGCCGGGCTCGACCTCGAGCGCACCCGGAAACTTTGGAAGGACGACCTGGCGTCGCCGATGAAGAAGTTCGGCGACTTCGCCCGCGATCAGGAATTCCGCCGCGCGCTCGGCTGGGAAAACGACTGATCTAGGGCCGCCCTTCCCCCCACCCCATCACGCCCAGAGACACTCTGCCATGAGCAAGACGCTTCGGAGGCTCCTGCGCCGCCCCGTTCGCCTCGACCGTTCGGTCGAGGCGTCCTGCGGAAGCGCTCTGCCTTTCGACCTGGAGCTGATCCAGCGCGGCCTCAAGGAGTCGCTGCTGGTCGCGCAGCTCTTCCGCCGTCCGGTCCGGTACGTCCGGGGGCGCAGCCGCGCCCCCCGTTAGAGGAAGTCATGTTCAAGCGCCTGAAGGTTTGGGAGTTCGAGCGGGGGATCCTGTTCCGGGACGGCCGCTTCGTGCGGGTCCTGGAGCCGGGCTTCCACTGGGTCCGCGGCGAGGTGACCACGGTCGACGTCCGCCGCCGGGACACGCTGGTCGACGTCGGGCCCGTCCTGACGCGCGACCCGGTGCCGGTCGGGGTCCGCCTGAAGGTTTCCTACCGGATCCGCGACCCCAAGGCGGCGCTGCTGCAGGCGTTCGAGTTCCGGGCCCAGCTGGTCAACGACGCGACGGCGTCGGTCCACCGGACGCTGTCCCTGGTGGCGATGGCGGACCTGGCCGCGGAGCACAACGGGCTGGAGCAGTCGATCTAGGACCGCCTCGCGCTCGAGGTCGCCGCGTATGGGCTCCGCGTCGAGGACGTGTCGATCATTCAGGTCCGCTTCCCGCGGGCCCTTCGGAAGAAGCTGAAGCGAATGGAGGTCGGGGGCCTCCCGTAAGGGGGGCCCTCCTTTTCGCCGCGGTAGCTCAGCCTGGCAGAGCGCCCGGTAACCCTGCAACGTCATCCGGCCGGCGATCCCCGCCGGCGGCAGGCGGCGCGGATCGGCGCCATCGCCGACAACCCGCGAAGCACCGGGAGGTCACGGGTTCAAATCCCGTCCGCGGCTCTATCGAGGTGTGGCATGAAGAAGCTCCTGTGGATCTGTCCCCGCTGCGGCGGCAAGAACCGCCTGCGCTTCTGGATCTGCCGTCGCTGTCGCGCCCGCGTCGCCCTACAGCGTCGCCTCGATCTCGCCCTGCTCTGGGCCGGAGCCCTCCGCTGAACGCTATTTGAGGTCGCGGAGGCGGCCGGCGGCGTCGCCCGCGTAGAGGCGCTCGCCGACGGGACAGATCGCATTCACCCAGTCGCCCGGCCCCTCGAGCTCGCGCTCGATCGTCACGTCGTCCGAAGCGATCCAGCGCACCTTGCCGTCGCTGCAGGCCGAAATGATGCCTCGCGGCGTCCAGGCGAGATCCAGCACGGTCCCGTCGTGGCCCTTCACGATCCGGACCAGGCGGCCGATCTCGGGCTGCCAGACCCGCAGCGTCTTGTCCGCCGACCCGCTCGCGAGGTACTTCCCGTCCGGCGAGAACGCCAGCGCATGCACCGCGTCCCAGTGGTTCGGAATGGTCCGCAGCAGCGTGCGGCCCTTCCAGACCCGGATCGTCCGGTCCGCGCCGCCGCTCACCAGCAGATCTCCCCGCAGCGCCAGCGCCAGCACCGCGCCGGTGTGGCCCTCGAGGTAGTCGACCTTCCCCGACTCGACCTCCACCACCCCGATCCGCTTGTCCCCGCCCGCCGTGAAGAGCGTCTTCCCGTCATCGCTCCAGACCACGCGGTAGATGACGTCGTCGTGTGCCTCGATCAATCGGACCTGCTTGCCCTCCTCCCAGATCCGCAGCTGCCCCTTCTCGCCCGCCCGGCCGCCGCACTCCGCCAGGAAGCGGCCGCGGACCGCGAGCCCCATCACCTTCCGCTTCTCGTCCCCGAGCGTCCCCACGATGCGGCCGTCGCGGTAGATGTCGACCCCGCCCGGGCGCGCGACGTAGAGCCGCTCGCCGTCCCAGGCGATCGCCGTGATGGAGAGCAGGATCGCGATCACGCCAGCGCCTCCCGGATCACGTCGCCCTTGTCGAGGACCTTCACCGGGCGCCCCGTCGCGGTCCGGTATTCGCGGTCGGCGTCGATCCCCAGCAGGTGGTACACCGTGCGGAGCAGGTCCTCCGGGCCCAGCGGGCGCTCGGCCGGCAGTTCGCCCATCGCGTCCGTCTCGCCCACGACCGCGCCGCGCTTCACGCCGCCGCCCGCCATCAGCACCGAGCTTGCCCGCGGCCAGTGGTCGCGGCCGCCGATCGTGTTGAGCTTCGGCGTGCGCCCGAACTCGCCCATCACGATCACGAGCGTCGACTCCAGGAGCCCGCGCGCCTCGAGGTCTTCGAGGAGCGCCGAGACCGCCAGGTCGAGCTCCGGCAGCTTCCCCCCGTAGCCGTACTTCCCGTTCACGAAGTTTCCCGCCAGCTGCCGGCCGATGTCCTGGTGCGTGTCCCAGCCGTCGTCGTTCACCGTCACGAAGCGCGCGCCCGCCTCGACCAGGCGCCGCGCCAGCAGGCACGACTGGCCCACGCGGGACGGCCCGTAGCGCCGGCGCGTCTTCTCCTCCTCCCGCGACAGGTCGAAGGCCGCCCGCGCCTCCGCCGACGTCACCAGCCCGAAGGCCTGCTCGAGGAAGGTGTCCCGCGCCGGGACTTCCTCCACCGACGCGCAGAAGCGGTCCAGCGCGGCCAGCATCGCGCGGCGGCGATCCAGCCGCTCCGACGGGACGGGCGCCTCCAGGTCCTTCACCTTGAAGTCGCGCGACGGGTCCGAGTTCACCGAGAACGGCTCGAAGGCCGCCGTCAGGTAGCCCGCCCCGGCGTAGGTCGGCGCCGTCGGCACCGCGATGACGTTGGGCAGCCCCTTCCCCACGCCGAACTCCTTCGCCACGACCGAGCTGAAGGCCGGGTAGACGAGCGCCGGCGTCGGACGGTACCCCGTCAGCAGATAGTGCGAGGCGCGGTCGTGATTCCCTTCGGGCGACGTCAGCGACCGGATCAGGGTGCAGCGGTCCAGCAGGGCGCCCAGGCGCGGCAGGTGCTCGCTGACGCGGACGCCGTCAAGCGACGAGCGGCCGGGCTTGAACGGGCCGCGGATCTCCGCGGGGGCGTCCGGCTTGAGGTCGAACATGTCCAGGTGGCTCGGCCCGCCGTTCAGCCAGACGAGGATGCAGGATCGGTCCCGCCGCGACCGGCCCCAGGCCAGCGCGTCGGCGAGCGTCAGCCCGAACACCGACCCGACCAGGAACTGCCGTCGATTGCACATCAGTGGTTCGTCCCGAATTCCTTCGAGTTCAAGAGCGCCCAGAAGAGATCCTTCCGGTACTCGTCGCCGGTCCCCGTCCAGTGGGCCCGCTCCTCGGGCGTGGGCCGGCGTGAGAGCGTCCGCAGGTACAGGTTCTCGACCGTGTCGGCGACGAGCAGCGCATCGATCTCGTCGCTGTTCATCAGGTGCAGCGTCCTCGCCAGCGTTTCCCCCGACATCACCCGGTCGACGGGCAGCGGCTTGCGCGCGGCCTGCGAGACGGCGTTCGCCAACACCTCGCCGTCGAGGGGCTTCCACGTCCGCGCCGCGTAGAACGCGTCGCCCTTCCCGCTCTTCCGCGCGTAGGCCGCGGACTTCATCACGAGGGCCGCCAGGTTCCGGATCGAGAAATCCTTCCGGAACTCGCGGGCGAGCGCGTCGAGCAGCTCGGGGTGCGAGGGCGGGTTGCTGGTCCGCAGGTCGTCCACCGGCTCCGCCAGGCCGCGGCCCATGAGGATCGCCCAGACCCGGTTCGCGGCCGCGCGCGCGAAGGCGTCGCTCTGGACGACCCAGGTCGCGAGATCCTCGCGCCGATCCGGGCTCGACCCGAAGGGCGGCCGGACCTCCCGGCCCTCGAGGTCCAGCTCGCCGCGGGGTTCCAGCTCGACCCGGCCCTCCCGGACGCGCACCCGCGCGAAGAACGCCGCCATCCCGTAGTAGTCCTTGCGGCTGAAGCGCTCGAAGGGGTGGTTGTGGCACTGCGCGCACATCCAGCGCGCGCCGAGCAGCGACTGACCGACGAACTCCGCCAGCTGCCGGGGGTCGCCGATCGCGAGGTAGAGGTGCGGCTCGTCGACGAGCAGCTTCCGGACGGTTTCGTCGTACGGCCGGGCGTAACGGCCGCGGAGCCACTGGCGCGCCGCGGGAGCGCTCGCGTGCAGGACCTTCGCCCAGAGGCCGCTCCAGTAGTCCGCGCTCTCCGCGCGGTCGAGAAGGCGCTCCACCAGCCCGTCGCGGTCGCCGTTGAACGCGAGGACCTCGTCGGGCGAGGGCAGCGTCCCGAGCGCGTCGAGCGTCGCGCGCCGGAGGAATGTTTCGTCGTCGCAGGGCGGGAGGGGCCGCAGGCCGTAGCGCGACAGCTTGTCGTTGATGTAGTCGTCGACCAGGTTGCGCCGCTCCGTCACCTCGGTCCGGGGCCCGAAGGGCCGGCCCGCGACGACGGCCGCGACCTGCCCGCCGTAGCGCACCATGATCGACGTCTCCCCCGGCTTCTTCACCGTGCCGTCCGGGTCGGCGACGGCGTCGTCGTTCGAGCTCCGCAGGGCCAGGCGGGTGACGTCGCGGGTCGACCCGTCGCTGTAATGGGCCTCGACCTTACCGGGCGCGGCGCTGATGCGGACGAGCTCCAGCGGCCGTGCCGCCCGGAACGGCGCGCCCGCGCGGAGCCAGGCGACGACGACGCGGTAGGCCTCCGAGTCCGCCTCCATCGCCTTGCCGCCGCCGTGCGGGAGCCCGCGGGTCGGCTTGCGCAGCAGGAGGCTCTTCTCCGGCTCCGCGAGGTCCACGCGCCGGCCGCGCAGCTCGCGCGTGATCGCCGCGTAGTCCCAGGCCGGGTCGAATCCGAGGAGGGAGAGCTTGAAGCCCTTCTGCCCCGTGGCGGATCCGTGGCAGGACCCGGCGTTGCAGCCCAGCCGCGTCAGCTGCGGCAGGACGTCGTTGGGAAAGTCGAGGCCGCTCTCCTCCTGGGGAGGGGCCGCACCCAGCAGGACGAGGACGAGCAGCGCCCGCGTCATTTCCCGTACTTCTCGAGCTGCTTCCGCATCGCCGCCTGGCCGAGCTCGTTGCCGTACTTAAGGTCCAGCACGCGGCCCAGGATCCCCGCGTACTGCTTCTTCAGATCGTCATTGGTTCCGACGTAGGTCTCGATGTCCTTCACGGCGGCGTCGAGCTGCTCCTGCGTCGCGCGCGGCTGGATCAGGCGCCGGCAGAGATTGACGAGCTGCTCGTCCTCCTTCGGCCGCTCCATCTCGCCGCGACGCGGGGCCGGGGCCCGCGGCTGCTGCTCGACCTTCAGGCGCAGCGCGGCGAGCTCCTCGCGAAGCGTGGCGACTTCCTCCTGCAGGCGGGCCAGCTGCTCGCGCAGCTCCTCCGGCGTCCCCGCGGGAGGCGGCGCGGCGGCCTTGAGGGCCTCGTCGACGGACGCCTTGATCCGGGGGGCGTCCGTCTCGTTGGGCGACACGATGGCGAAATTCGCCGCGACCTTCTGCTCGCGGACGACGAGAATAGTCAGCATCACCTCGCGGTTCAGGCCGTACGCGCCGGGGCCTTCCTTCCCGTCGAGCGAGATGCCGAGCGGGGAGCGGAGGTTGAGCGACTTGACGACCAGCGGGAGGTGGCGCTCGGCGCCGTCCCGGTCCTCCGAGAGCGAGACGAACTGGGTGCGCAGGCCGCGCGCCTGCTTGATCTGGCCGAGCTCGTCCAGCGCCCTCATGAGCGCGGCGCCCGGGCGGCTGAGCTCGTGGATGAAGACGATCAGGGTGGCCGCGCCCTTCCCGTCGCCGAGAACCTCGAGCTCCTGCCGGGTCCCGACGTCAAAGACCTTGAATGCGGGGGCCTTCTCGCCCTTCTGGGGTCCCGAGAACTTGGCGTCCTGGGCCGCGAAAGCCAGGACAAACGCCGCCAGGGCAAGGGTCATCGCCGCCTCCGTTGCAGGAACACCTTCTGAACGGCTCCCGTCAGGAATTATTGTACCGCCGCTGGGCCGCTCGGCCTCAAACACGGAAAAAGGGAAAGACTCCTCGCATCGGGGCGTGTATAAAGGACGAGAGCATGCTTACCCTCCTCGCGGCCGCGGCGCTCCTGGTCTCCCAGGAACCGCTCACGCCCCAGCAGACGGTCGAGCAGCTCAAGGCCCCCGAGGGCTTCTCGGTGAAGCTCTTCGCCGGCGAGCCCGACGTGTCCCAGCCGATCTCGTTCTGCATCGACGATCGGGGCCGCCTCTGGGTCGCCGAGAACCACTCGTACCCGAAGTGGACGCCCGAGGGAAAGGACCGCATCGTCATCCTCGAGGACGCCGACGGCGACGGCCGCTTCGACAAGCGCACGGTCTTCATCGAAGGCCTGACCATGATCACCGGGATCGAGGTCGGCTTCGGCGGCGTCTGGGTGGTGGCTCCCCCGACCCTCATGTTCATCCCCGACAAGAACGGCGACGACAAGCCGGACGGTCCGCCCGAGATCCTGCTCGACGGCTTCGGCAACCAGGGCGGGCACAACATCGTCAACGGCTTCACCTGGGGTCCCGACGGCTGGCTCTACGCGGGGCACGGGCGCACGTCGCTGTCGGACCTCGGCCCGCCGGGCACTCCGCCGGAGAAGCGGGTCCACTTCGATGGCGGCGTGTGGCGCTATCACCCGACGCGGCACGTCTTCGAAGCCTGGTCGGACGGCACCACCAACCCCTGGGGCGTCGCGTTCAACGATGTGGGCCAGGCGATCATCACCACCTGCGTCGACGTGCACCTGTACCACGCGATCCAGGGCGCCCACTACGAGCCCTGGCGCGGGCGCCCCTCGAGCCAGTACGCCTACAGCCGCATCGACTCGATCGCGGACCACAAGCACTGGACGGGCAGCTCCTTCGCGGACGCGCGCAGCGGCACGGCGCAGCAGATCGCCCTGGGCGGCGGCCACGCCCACTGCGGCGCGATGGTGTACCTCGGCGACAGCTTCCCCGAGCAGTACCGCGGCAGCGTCTTCATGAGCAACATCCACGGCCACCGCCTGAACAACGACGTCCTCGAGCGGAAGGGCTCCGGCTACGTCGCCCACCACGCGCCCGACTTCCTCAGCTCCGGCGACCGCATGGTGATGGCCCTCCTGATCCAGTACGGCCCCGACGGCTCGATCTACGTCAGCGACTGGTACGACCGCGGGGAGTGCCACACGCGGAACCCGCACGAGACCACGGGCCGCATCTACAAGGTGGTCTACAAGAACACGCCGGTGGTGAAGCCCGATCTCGCGCGGCTGTCGGACGCCGAGCTCGTGGCCCTCCAGCTCCACAAGAACGACTGGTTCGTGACCCACGCGCGGCGCCTCCTCCAGGAGCGCGCCGCGGTCCAGGGCTCGGCGGCGGTCCAGGACGGGCTGCAGCGGATCCTCAAGGACTCCCCGGACGTCACCCGCAAGCTGCGGGCCCTCTGGGCGCTTCACGCGACCGGCGGGCTGGACGAGGACACGATCCTCCGCCAGCTCGACAGCCCCGAGGAGTACCTGCGGGCCTGGGCGATCCAGCTCGAGGCGGAGCCCGGGCGGGTCCGTCCCGCCGCGCGGGCGAAATTCGTCGAGATGGCGCGCTCCGACCCCTCCCCGGTGGTCCGGCTCTACCTGGCCTCGGCCTGCCAGCGGCTTCCCCTGGACGCGCGCTGGAGCATCGTGGAACGGCTGGCCGGGCACGCCGAGGACGTGGGCGACCCCAACCTGCCGCTGATGATCTGGTATGCGGCGGAGCCGATGGGGGCGGCCGACCTGCCCCGCGCGGTGACGTTCATGAAGGACGCCCGGATCCCCCTCCTGCGGGAGTTCATGTCGCGCCGCATCGCCTCCCTGGCCTCCTCGAAGTAAGCCGGTTCAGTCACTTTTTCACCCCATTTGGATTTGCGATTTCGCCTCCGACGGGGCAAACTTAGAAAGGTGAGACGGGCTGGGGGCTAAGAGGCATCCAGAAGGAGCCACGGGGTGGACACGCTCAGCGAAGGCGCGCGGGAGGTCATCCGCGAGAAGATTTCGGAAGAGGTCCGCCGGCAGTACCTCGAGGTCACCTGGGCCTGGTTCGAGGAGGAGGCCCTCCCCGACTACCTGCATCACCGCGAAAAGAGCCTCTGGGACCGCTACGAGAAGCGCCTCCGGGACATGCCCGCGACCACGACCCGCTCCGAAAGCGAAGATCTCCGGGAGGAGTGGAAGGAGCTCCTCGCCGACCACCTGAGGCGCGAGGAGAAGTGGCTCCGCCAGATGTTCGAGAAGTCCTCCACGGAGAGCATCGAGACCACCATCCGCAACCTCGTCGCCGACAGCCACGCCGGGGAGCTGCGGAACATCCTGGACAACCTCAAGCAGAAGAACGCGCTGGACGACCTGCTGTCCAGCCTTCGCCAGCTCTGGGCTGAGCAGTTCCAGACGACCTAGGCCTGGCGCCTCCGATCAGTCCCGGCCGTCCCACTCCGCGTGGAAGCGCTTCAGGAACTGCTCCAGGAACGCGTGACGTCCCTTCGCCAGGCGCCGCGCTGCCGTCGTGTGCAGGCGGCCTTTGAGGAGCAGCAGCTTCTCGTGGAAGTGGTTGATCGTATGGCCGCGCGACATCTTGTACGCGGCGAAACTGCGGTGGAGCACGGGCTTCTCGCCCGGTTCGTACATCGAGCGCCCCTTGGCGCCGCCGTAGGCGAAGGTGCGGGCGACCCCGATGGCGCCGATGGCGTCGAGCCGGTCGGCGTCCTGCACGATGCGGGCCTCGAGCGAGCTCGGCCGGTCCGCGACGCCCGCGCCTTTGTAACTGACCTCCCGGCAGACCGACTGGACGCGCTCGATCACGTCCTTCGGGGCGCCCAGTCGCGCGAGCAGGCGCCCCGCCTCGCGAGGCGCCGCCTCCTCGTCCCCGCCATGGAACTTCCAGTCCCCGAGGTCGTGGAGCAGCGCGCCAAGCGCGACGACCCGCCGGTCGGCGCCGGCTTCGCTCCGGGCCAGGCGCTCCGCCAGGCGCCAGACGCGCCAGACATGCCACCAGTCGTGGCCGGAGCCTTCCCCAGCCATGGCTTTCCGGACGACCTCCGCAGTCCGGCTGACGAGCGTTTTCATGGGGAGGTACTATAGCGATCCGAATCACGAATTACGAATCACGAATCACGGGATGAGTCGTCCCCCACCGGTCCTCCCCCAGGGAGAGGCAAGAAGGGGGAATCCCTCCGGGTCGGTGTTCCTGGTTCGGTGTTCGTGGTTCGGAGCCTAGATCTGGACCGACTTCCACTCGGTGGGGCCCACGGGGGGCGGCGGAGGCGGAGCGTCGGGGGCCTTCGCGGGCGGAGGGGGCGCGATGGCCGGAGCGACCAGCCCGAGCGCCTTCAGGCGGGCGTCGAGCGCGGGGCGCTCCGTGCCGAGGCGCTTCGCCGCGGCGACGAGGTCGCCCTGCGCGTCGTGCAGCGCCTCGACGATGATCTCCTTCTCGAAGGCGGTCATCAGCTCCGAGAGCGACCTCGTTCCCTGCCAGGAGCCCGACGAGATCCGGCGCAGCTGCGCCAGGCGCGTCGCGGCGAAGATCGAGAGCGCCGACGCGAAGCGGAGGTCGGCCGACTTGAAGCGCGGCTTGGTCTCGCCGTCGGGGATCTTGGCGTCCAGGTAGGCGAGGCCCAGGTAGCCCGACTTGGTGGCCAGAGGGGCGCAGAGGATGCCGATCCCCTTCCCCTCGTTGGGCTGGCGGCGGATGACGTCGGTCGCGATGACGGCGCGACGCTCCTTGGAAACCTGGTGGTGGAGCACGTTGGAAAGGTAGAACTCCTCGTCGCCCGCCGGGGCCCGGCGCGCCGCGGGCTTGAGCTGGCCCGACGGGTCCATCACCATCACGAAGCCGCGCTCGGCCGAGATGGCCAGCATCAGCGCCTCGAGCAGGCTGCGCGCGATCTCCTTCTCGTCGTCCAGGGCCACCAGCGTGGCGGCCACGCCGAGGAGCTTCTGGAGGCGCTCATCGGGCTCGCCGGGCGCGAAGGGATCGGCGACGCTGTCGATCGCGGCCGCGCGCGGGAGCTTCTCGGGGTCCTTCGTGGGGTCGAAGACGAGGACGTGCTCGCCGATCTCGACCTGGTCGTCGGCGCGCAGGATCGCCTCGCGGACGTTCTGGCCGTTGACGAAAATGCCGTTCCGGCTGCCGTTGTCCTTGATGAGCATGCCGTCGGGGCGCCGCTCCAGGCGGGCGTGGATGCGCGAGACGTGCCGTCCCTCGAGGCGGACCGCGCAGGTCTCGCCGCGCCCGATGGAGGCCAGCTCGGAGACCTCGAAGGTCTTTCCGCGCAGCGGGCCCTCGATCACGAAAAATTTGTTCGTCATGACGGCAGCATCGAAAACCAGTCGGAGGCGCGCGCGGACCAGTCGTGGAGCGCGTCCGCGAAGTCCTTCGCGCTAGGATATCGGCGCGCCGGGTCCTTGTCCATCGCCTTCAAAACGATCCGCTCCAGCTCGACGTCGAGCGAGGGGTCCACCTGCCGCGGGGCGGTCGGCGCCACGCGCGCCACCTTGTCCAGGATCTCGGGCGTGGACCTCCCCGCGAACGGAGCCCGCCCGGTGGCCGCCTCGTACAGCACGGCCCCCAAAGAGTAGACGTCGGAACGGCCGTCAATCACGTCATTCATCGCCGCAGCCTGCTCGGGGCTCATGTACACGGGGGTCCCGGCAGTCACCCCCGACTTCCAGCGGCTGGCCGCCGCGACCTCGGCGCCGGCGCGCCCCTCATAGCCCTGGCGGAGCCGGGCGATGCCGAAGTCCGTCAGCTTGGGGGAGCCGTCGCTCTTGAGCAGGATGTTGCTGGGGACGACGTCCCCGTGCACCACGCCGGCCCGGTGGGCGTGGTGCAGGCCGCGGGCGATGGCCGACAGGATCAGCGCCGACTCCTTCGGCGAGAAGGCGCGGCGGGCGATCGCCTTGGCGAATGACGGCCCCTCGACGTACTCCAGGATCAGGTAGTACTTCCCCTGGTCGCGGCCGGCGTCGAGGACCTTGACGATAGCGGGGTGGGAGAGGCGGGCCATGATGAGGCCCTCCTGGACGAAGCGGTCGGTCAGGGTCTGGTCGCGGGACCACTCGTCCGCGAGGACCTTGAGCGCGACCAGGGAGCCGGATCGGTCGGCCTTGTAGACCGTTCCCATCGCCCCCTTGCCCAACTCGCCCAGCAGCGTGCAGCCGCCCAGGGTGTCCATGTCCGTGCGCACGATTATAACTAGACGCCGGGAGCGGCGCACTTGTTGGTTCCTTGACCCTGCTCGCCGCTGGCCCGAAAATCGTGAGCCATGGAGGATCCAGGCTACCGACTGTTCGAAGGGGTCCTTCCTCCGGAGGACTGCGAGGATCTCCTCTCGACGCTGTCGCCCCGCTCCCGCGCGGGTGCCCGCCACCTGATGGCCCATCCGGCCGTCCGGCGCTTTGCCGCGCGCAGCGAGCTTCTGACCATCGCCCGAAGCGTCGTCGGGCCCGGCGCCCTGCCCTATCGGGCGACGCTCTTCGAGAAATCCGGCCGCCGGAACTGGCTGGTGATCTGGCACCAGGACACGACGCTGCCGCTGGCGGCGAATACGGATGCCCCCGGGTGGGGTCCCTGGTCGCTCAAGGAAGGGATCCTCTACGCCCAGGCTCCGGCCTGGGCGCTCGAGAAGATCGTCGCGCTCCGGATTCATCTGGACGCCTCGACGGCGACGAACGGGCCGCTTCGGGTCATCCCGGGCTCCCATCGATGGGGCGTGCTCTCCGATGACGAGGTCTTCCGCCGCGCGCGGGAGTACCCCGCCGTGCAGTGCGTCGCGCCCCGCGGCAGCGTCCTGGCCATGAGGCCCCTGCTGATCCACGCGTCCTCGAAGGCCGAACGCGACGAGCCCCGCCGCGTCCTGCACGTCGAGTACGCGGCGGGTCTCGACCTTCGACCTGGACTGCGCCTGGGCATGGCGTGAGCGTGTAGAAGTATCCGAACTCGAGAAGGAGACGGCATGATCCGACTGATGGTGATGTACGGGCACCCGAAGGATCCGGCGGCCTTCGACCGCTACTACAAGGAGGTCCACCTTCCCATCGCAAAGAAGATCAAGGGCTTCACCCGCTGGACCGTGGGGAAGGTCTCGGGAACACCCGACGAGAAGCCCTCGCCCTACTACTACTTCGCCGACCTCTTCGCCGAGAATCGGCAGGCCATGGAGAAGATCCTCGCGTCGCCCGAAGGGCAGGCCGCGGTCCAGGACGTCCCGAACTTCGCCAGCGGCGGCGTGACCTTCATCTACTCGGACGTCGAGCAGTTGGTCTAGCGGCTATTTCAGGACAAAGATCTTTTCTTGATAAGAGGCCCAGCGGAAGCCCTGGGCCTTGATCGCGTCGAGAGCCTCGCGCAGCGTCGCGCCGCTCCTCAACGTCACGGACGCGCCGCTGTCCCACGACGCCTGGTCCGCCAGCAGCTTCACCCCGAGGGTCCTGGGGATCGAGTCGAGCAGATCCTGCACGAGCAGCGTTCCGGTTTCCGGGAGCGACTTCGTCAGCGTCTCGAGGCTCTTCTGGTAGCGATCGCTCACTTCCTGGCCCGCCGCCCGGAAACTCTGCCCCGCCTCCGGGGTGGTCAGTCTGAAGATGTTCCCGCCGGCGTGCAGGACGGTCAAGCCGGCCCGGCTCGCCAGCTGCTCCAGGTGCTCCCCGATCGACCGTTCCCCCACCAGCTGCGGGAAGCGCTCGTCCAGGGCCGAGGGCTTCCCCGCGCCGACGCCGATCCCGGCCCTGGGAATTTGCGCAAAGACGTAGACCTCGTACTCCTGGCGCAAGCGCTGGAACTCCTCCCGCAGGGAGGTCTCGCCTTGAGGCACCACGATTTTCTTCGCCCGGATATCGTCCGCCCCGACCTGGGGCGCAGCCGGGTCCCGAAGGCCATCCCAGCCGGCGTCCAGCATGCTTCGGACCGAGTCCAACTCCTGGAGCGCCTCCCCAACCTTCCTCGCTTCCTGAAACTCGCGGGATAGCCGCTCTGGCGGGGCGACGATGACCGCTCCATCCGGTCGAACCTCGTACCCCCTGTTCCTCGGCTGCAGCATGAGTCGGAGGGCGCCGTCGACCACAATGTCCTGCACCTTGAAGCTGACGCTCTCGACTTCCCGAACGTCCGGATCCACCACGATCGCGATCCCGGTTTCCTGGCTGATCTGCCGGAGGATCTTGTAGATCGAGACGTTCTGCTCGTCGATGGTCACCCTCTTCGCGTGAAGCATCCCCCAGGTTTGCTCCGCGGCCTGGCTTCTCGCTGCGGCAGCGGGAATCTTCAGTGGGTAGGGCCTCCGGGACTCCGGCGGAGCTGCCGGGACGAGTGCCACGGGCTTGGCGGCCGGCTTCGTTCCGGCGCTTGTTGCTCCCGCGGTCCCTGCGCTCTCGAGCGGACGCCGAGGCGGCGCTGTTTTCGCCGGGGCGACCGGAGGTGCAGGGTCCGGACGACGCGCCATCATCACCACGCCGCCGCCGGCCAGCAGCACCAGGGGCGCCACGATCGCCAACTTGATTCCTGCGGATGCCGCCATCGTCAGCCCTCCTCGAAGCAGCGCCTGCTTCGCCAACCCGGCAGGCGCGTGAACCGTCGCGATTCCATCGAGGGCCGACACGACCGCGGAGCCGAGCGACTTCTTCAGCCGCTCCCGCGCGCTCTGGATCCGCTTCCACACTGCCACCTCGGAACAGCCACGCTCCGCCGCGAGTTCCCGCAGCGGCCGCTGCCCGAAGTAGTGCTCCACGACGAGCGTCCGGGAGGCGTCGTCCAGCCCCGCCAGCCCCTCGTGAAGTGCTTCCGCCGCTTCCGGCGCCGCGACGGGCGGACGGCCCGACGCGGCATCCCGCGCGCGCTGGCGCCCGCGCTTGCGCTTGACGTCGAGCGCGGTGTGGAGCGCCGTCCGGTAGAGCCATCCCGCGAAGCGTTCCGGCTCTTCGATGGCGTTCACCTGCCGCGCGACCTCCAAGAGGACTTCCTGGCAGGCGTCCTCGGCGTCCTGCGGGTGGCGGAGCACGTGGTGGCAGACCGAGTAGACCGCGTCCTGGTGACGCTCGAGGAGCCGCGCGAGCGCGGCTTTCCCGGGCCTCTTCTTGTACTCCAGGAACAGGTCCGTCGAAAAGGTCATGCTGCCCTCACCGCTCAGGCGCCGCCGAGGCGCGGTTTTTAACCGGAAAATTAGACGGTGAGAACGGCGAGCTGTTCGTTTAGTATCTCCACTCATGCTCCCCGCCCTCATTTGGAGTCTCGTGGCCATGACCGCCGTGCAATCCCAGGAAAGCCCCTCGGCCGCCCTGCTCCGCGAGGCGGACGGTCTGTTCGGCGCCCGGAAGTACGACGAGGCGCTCGACCGCTACCGCCGCTGCTCCGAAGAGGCGGCGAAGGACGGGAACCGGGCCGCGCAGGTGGAGTCCCTGGCCCAGGTGGCCCGCTGCCACAGCATCCGGGGGAAGTTGGAAGAAGGCAGGCCCTGGCTCGAGCGCGCGGAGAAGCTTGCCGATGCGAACGAGCCGCTGGGCTGGTCCCGCTGCCTCCGCGTCCGCGGCATCTTCCAGCGCGAGGCGGGTGACAAGGCCAAGGCGAAAGCCACCTTCGAGGAGTTGCACCGCTACTGCGTCGAGAAGAAGCTCTTCCAGCGTGCGATCGACGCCATCCACCACCTCGCGATCGTGGTTCCTCCCGAGGAGCAGCCCGCCTGGGCCCTGAAGGGGATCGCGGCCGCGGAGCAACTGAAGGACGACGCCTCGCTCGCGGTGCTCTGGAACAACCTGGGCGCCACCTACGAGGATCTGAAGCGGTTCGACAAGATGATCGAGGCCTACCTCAAGGCCCGGGAGTACCACCACCGGACGGGCGGCCCGCTCCAGAAGATGATCGCGGACTGGGCCGTCGGCCACGGCTACCGGCTCGCCGGAAAGGTCGACGACGCCGAGACCTGGCTGCGGAAGGCGTTGCCCCAGGCCCGCGACCTGCACGCCAAGGAACCCCGCCCCGACACGGTCGAGTGGGTCGGCTGGTGCCAGAAGGATCTGGGAGAGGTGCTGCTGGCCCGCGGCCAGAAGGCCGCCGCGCTCGACCTCCTGAAGGGCGCGCGGGCCTCGCTGATCGAGGCCGGCATCGACAAGTCGTGGCCCGAAGGCTTCAAGCCCGTCGACGACGCCCTCGAGAAGGCGCGCTGATCCTTCCGTTCACATTTTGTACGAGAGCCCCCCTTCCCGGTGTCCCATCCCGGGGCACTTAACTGGGGAGATTCACATGACGACGCTTCTTCTCTTTCTGGCGCTGGGCGCGGTCCAGGACGATCCGGCCGAGTTCCGCAAGAATGTCGACCAGGCCATCGACAAGGGCGTCGAGTGGCTGAAGAAGAAGCAGATCGCCGACGGCTCCTTCGGCGAGTCGTCCGGGCCGACCTACGGCCCCGGCAAGGCGTACCCCAACAAGCCCGGCATCACCGCGTTCGCGCTGCTGGCGCTGCTCAAGTCCGACGTGCCGCACAACGACCCCGTCATCACGAAGGGTCTCGCCTTCCTCCAGGAGTACGTCGACAAGAAGAGCAACCTCATCTCGAACTACGACCGCGGCGTGATCCTGATGGCCCTCGAGGCCTTCCACGAGTCCGGCGCCGCGGAAGCCCTGAAGAAGAAGGGGCAGAAGGTCTCCGACCGGATCGGCGACTTCAAGGAGCCGAAGTACACCCCCTCCGGGCCGATCCAGGCCTTCATCGGCAACATCGTCCGCGCCCTCGTCGAAGAGCAGACCAAGGCGGGCGGCTGGAGGTACGGCAAGGGCTTCGGGCTCGTCGGCGACGCCGAAGATATCTCCTGCACCCAGATCGTGCTGCTCGGCCTCAAGAGCGCCACCCGCATGAAGTCGCCGGTGGATCCCTCGACGTTCAAGCGCGCGATGGACTTCGTGCTCGGCTCCCAGGAGAAGGATGGCCCCAAGGTCGAGCGCCCGTCGGACTACAAGGCGGGCGACCGCGGCACCTACGCGTCGCTGGGCAACGACCGGGCCCGCGGCTGGGCCTACATCAAGAAGGGCAGCAAGGCGGAAGAGGAGAAGGTCTGCGGGTCCATGACCTGCGCCGGCATCGGCTCCCTCCTCATCTCCAAGTCGATCCTCGGGAAGTCGCTGGGCAAGAAGGGTGGCGAGGAGGTCGACCAGGCCATCTTCGACGGCTTCGCCTGGCTGACGCAGCACTGGTCGGTCGACGAGAACCCCGGGCAGGCCAAGGCCCGCCACTTCTACCACCTCTACGGCATCGAGCGGGTCGGCACCCTGGGCCTCTTCGAAAAGATCAGCGGCCACTGGTGGTTCCGGGAAGGCGCGAACGTCCTCCTCAAGGGCCAGCAGCCGGACGGCCACTGGGACAACAAGGACGAGATCGTCCCGACGGATACGATCGACACCTGCTATGCCCTGCTCTTCCTGCGACGGGGCACCGCGCCGGTGGGCGACGTCATCACCCCCCGGACCGACTCCAAGTCGGATTCCGCGCGCTAAGAATCATTTGTCGCGGGCCGGGATTTTTGTACATTGACTATTCGTGGAGACGAGCGTTCTCACCGTCATGTTCACCGACCTCGTCGGGTCGGTGAAGATGTACAACAAGGTCTCCGACTCGGTCGCCGTGGACCTGGTCAAGAAGCTGGAAGGCCAGGTCCAGGAACTCCTCCCGAAGTATAAGGGGAAGTGGATCAAGTCGACCGGGGACGGGCAGCTGCTCACGTTTGAGCAGGCCTCCGGCGCCACCCGCTGCGCCATGGAGGTCCACCGCCTCTGCGACATCCTCGCCCGCGACCGCATGACGGACCTCTTCGTCCGCATCGCCCTGCACACCGGCGAGGTCTTCCACGGCGACGGCGACATCCATGGCAACACCGTCAACCTGGCCGCGCGGCTCCTCACCGTGACGGGCGCCTGCGAGACCACCGTGACGGCCGAATCCTGGACGTCGATGCAACAGGACGACCGCAAGGGGTTCCTCCCCCACGGGCCCGAGGTGTTCAAGGGGTTCACGCGCTACACGACCGTCTTCAAGAAGCCCAATCCCAACCCGCTGACCGACGTCACGTTCCGGCCGAACGAGTCGGTCATGGGGGACGAGAGCTCGGTCGCGTTCACCGAGCAGATGCCCAAGCACCAGGTCTACGCGGCGGTGCTGGAGCACCCGCAGCTCCAGAAGACGATCGAGATCAAGGAAGGCGAGACGCACGTGCTGGGCCGGGCGCCGGAGTGCGGCACGGTCGTCCCGGACAAGATGTTCTCCGGAACCCACCTGGCGCTCGCGGTCGTGGACGGCATCCTCTGGGTCTTCGACCTTCAGAGCTCGAACGGCATTTCCTTCCGCGGGAAGAAGATCAAGCGTCGGAAGCCGGTCTCGGTCAACGACGTCCTGCAGCTCCCCACGGGCAACCTCCAGATCAAGCTCAAGGCCTGAGCTCCCCGGCGACTCTTCCCGCGCTCCCAGCCCCCCTGTACTGGACGAATGTTGTATAAATAATGCACTATGTTCGGGAGCTTCTCGCGCAGCTATCAGCTCGTCCGCGCCAGCTGGACGATCCTCCGCCAGGACAAGGAAATCATCCTCTTCCCGATCCTCTCGGGCGCCCTCT
>Ga0310810_10000393_pt1 | contig 45436 bp, 28 predicted proteins | sample NCmetagenome_FD_207641 | JGI IMG/M metagenome (GOLD analysis project Ga0310810, IMG submission 207641) | Soil microbial communities from experimental microcosm in Duke University, North Carolina, United States - NC | ecosystem: Engineered > Artificial ecosystem > Soil microcosm > Unclassified ...
CTCTTCCACTGGGACCTGCCCTACGCGCTCCACCAACGCGGCGGTTTCCTCAATCGCGACTTCGTGGAGTGGTTCGGCGACTACGCCGGGCTGGTCGCCGCAAAGCTCGGCGACCGGGTCAAGCACTGGATGACGTTCAACGAGCCGCCGGTGATCATGGGCCTCGGCCATCACGAGGGCCGTTTCGCCCCGGGCCTGGTCCTGCCCTTGTCGGACTGCCTGCTCGGGGCCCACCATCTGCTGATGGCGCACGGGCGTGCGGTGCAGGCGCTGCGCGCCGGCTGCCGCGGCCGGGTCAAGATCTCGATCGCCCACACCGCCCGCGAACGCATCCCGGTGCAGGAAGACCGGCGCACGATCGAGGCGGCGCGGCGCGATTACTTCTCCAGTACCGCACCGAACCTGTGGAACCTCGCCTGGTGGGCCGATCCCATCGTCTTCGGCCGCTATCCGGCCGACGGGGTCCAGGCCTTTGGCCGGGCCATGCCGAAAGTCACCGCCGCGGACTTGCGGCTCATCTCGCAGAAGATCGATTTTCTCGCGTACAATTGCTACACGGGCTGGCAGATCCGCGCCGATGCGCAGGGCCGCCCCGAGCGGGTGCCGGGCGGCTTCGGCGCCGGCAACCCGCGCGGGACGCTCTCGTGGCTCGAGATCGCGCCGTCGGCGCTCTACTGGGCCGCGCGCTTCCAGACGGAGCGCTACCGGCTGCCGCTCGTGTTTTCCGAAAACGGCTTCTGCAACACCGATTTCGTCCACCTCGACGGCCGCGTGCACGACCCGCAGCGCATCGACTTCCTCGCGCGCTACCTCGCCGGCATCAAGCGCGCCGTCCAGGAGGACATCCCCGTCGCCGGCTATTTCCACTGGTCCATCATGGACAATTTCGAGTGGATCGAGGGCTACAAGGACCGCTTCGGCCTGGTGCACGTCGACTACCAAACCCAAAAGCGCACGCTGAAGGACTCCGCCTACTGGTACCGCGAGGTCATTCGGCAAAACGGCGCCAACCTGTGAATCCCATGAAACGCCTCCTGCTTCCCTTCCTCGCCCTCGCCCTTCCTGCCTTCGCGCAAAAATTCCCTGGCCTCGCCCAAACGCCGCCGATGGGCTGGAACACTTGGAACACCTTCGCCGCGAACATCAGCGAGGACCTCGTCAAGGAAACCGCCGATGCGATGGTCGCGAACGGCATGCGCGACGCCGGGTACGTCTACATCGTCCTCGACGACACCTGGTCCGCCAAGGAGCGCGACGCCGCCGGCCGCCTCGTGGCCGACCCGAAGAAGTTTCCCAGCGGCATGAAGGCGCTCGGCGATTATCTTCACGCCAAGGGCTTCAAGTTCGGCATCTACAATTGCGCCGGCACGCAGACCTGCGCCGGCTATCCCGGCGGGCGCGGGCACGAATTCGTCGACGCCCTCACCTACGCCTCCTGGGGCGTCGACTACCTCAAGTACGACTGGTGCAACCACGGCACCGCCGACGCGCGCGAGACCTACAAGACGATGCGCGATGCGTTGTATGCGGCCGGCCGGCCGGTCGTCTTCAGCCTCTGCGAGTGGGGCCAAAACAAGCCATGGGAATGGGCCGGCGACGTCGGCCACCTCTGGCGCACGACCGGTGACATCTATGCGTCCTACGACGGGCGGAAAGGCTGGGCCTACGGCTGGAAGCGCATCCTCGACCTCCAGTATTCGTTGGTCGACGGCTCCGGTCCTGACGGAATCGCGAAGTATGCCGGCCCGGGCCATTGGAACGATCCCGACATGCTCGAGGTCGGCAACGAAGGCCTGAGCCTGGCCGAATCGCGCGCGCATTTCAGCCTGTGGTGCATCCTCGCCGCCCCGCTCATGGCGGGCAACGACGTCCGCCACATGACGCCCGAGACTCGCGCCATCCTCACCGACCGCGACGTCATCGCGCTCGACCAGGACACGCTCGGCAAGGAGGGCTACCGCGCCCTGGCCGAGCCGGCCAAGAACATCGAACTCTGGGTCAAGCCCCTCGCGCACGGCGAATGGGCCGTGTGCGCCCTCAACACCAGCGCGGCCGCGGCCGACCTCACCATCGAATGGCCGACGCTCTGGATGATCCATGGCGATTACGAGCTGCGCGACCTGTGGGCGAAGAAGGCCGTCGGCGATAATGCCAAGCCGTACACCGCCCGCGTCGATTCCCATGACGTCATCCTGCTCCGGCTCACGCCCCGGCAGCGATAACCCGCCCGCCATCCTCCTCCCCTCCGCCCCATGAAGCTGAAGATCAAAGGCCCGGCCCTGGCCAACATCCCCTGGCAGCCTCGACCCGCGGGCAACAGCGACCTGCTCTGGCGCTACGACGCCAACCCCGTCATCGGCCGCCGCCCGCTGCCGCACGTCACCGGCATCTACAACAGCGCGGTCGTGCCGTGGCAGGGCGGCTTCATCGGCGTCTTCCGCACCGAGGGCATGGACCGCGTGCCGCACCTGCACGTCGGGCGCAGTCCCGACGGGCTCAGGTTTACCTTTGAGCCGAAGCCGATCGACTTCCACTGCGCGGACGAGGAGGTGCGCCGGCACGAGTACGCCTATGACCCGCGCGTGACCGAGATCGAGGGCGTCCACTACATCACCTGGTGCAACGGCTACCATGGGCCGACCATCGGCGTGGCGCGCACGACGGACTTCGTCCATTTCGAGCAGCTCGAAAACGCCTTCCTGCCCTACAATCGCAACGGCGTGCTTTTCCCGCGGCGGTTCGACAGGAAATATCTGATGCTCAGCCGGCCGTCCGATACCGGCCACACTCCCTTCGGTGACATTTTCATCAGCGAAAGTCCCGACCTCGTCCACTGGGGCAAACATCGCCATGTCATCGGCAAGGGCTGGCCCTGGTTCCAGGGCGTGAAGATCGGCGCAGGTCCGTCGCCGATCGAGACCAGCGAGGGCTGGCTGCTCATCTATCATGCCGTGACGAGCACCTGCAACGGCTTCGTCTATTCGATCAGTGCGATGCTGCTCGACCTCGACGAGCCCTGGAAGGTCATCGCCTCGGCCCGGCAGGCCCTGCTCTGCCCCGAGGCGCCGTATGAATTGAGCGGCTTCGTCCCGGGCGTGTGCTTCCCCGTCGGCTGCCTGTGCGACAGCGCCACGGGCCGGCTGGCGATCTATTACGGCGCCGCCGACACCGTCTCCGCGTTGTGTTTCGGCGATGCCGCGGAAATCATCCGGTTCGTGCTCGATCATCCGCTGAAAAGATAGCCCGGCCGGATGCCGGGTTGCTGTTCACCCCCAATACCCCCGCCCGTGACGACCCCCGCCCCGACTGACAAACTCTCCTTCCGGGAGAAAGTCTCCTATGGCTTCGGCGACCTCGCCTCCTGCCTCTACTGGCAGACGATCTCGGTCTACCTGGCGATCTTCTACACCGACATCTTCGGCATCACCGCCCTCGCCGCCGGCACGATGATCGGGCTCAGCCGCTCCTTCGACGCCATCTTCGACATCGTGATCGGCATGCTGGCCGACCGGACCAAGTCCCGCTGGGGCAAATTCCGGCCGTACCTGCTCTACACCTGCGTGCCGATGGCCGTGGTGGGAGTCCTGACGTTTTCCGTGCCGGATTTCAGCGACAAGGGGAAACTGATCTGGGCCTACGCGACGTTCAACGCCCTGATGCTGATCTACACGACCATCAACATCCCCTACACGGCGATGCTGGGTGTGATCACGCCGAACCCCATCGAGCGCACCGCGCTCTCCTCGATCAAGTTCGTCGGCGCGTTCGCCGGCGGCATCATCATCTCCGCGACGCTGCTGCCCATGGCCAAGGTCGGCGGGTGGCTCGGCGCCGCGACGGCCCGGCAGGGGTGGCAGATGTCCTTCGTGATCATCGGCGTCGCCGCGGTCATCTCGTTCCTCATCGTCTTCTTCAACACCAAGGAGCGGGTGCTGCCCTCGCAAAAGCAGGAGACCACGGTGCTCAAGGATCTCGGCGACCTCGTGACCAACCGGCCGTGGCTGATCCTCCTCGCGACCACCATCACGTTCATCTTTTTCGTCGCGCTCAAGGGCAATGCCACCGCGCATTACTTCAAGTATTTCGTCGGGACGCAGACCGTGACGCTCCCGTCGTTCCTCCCCGCCGCCATCGCCGGCACGCAGAAGTGGAGTTGGGAGAGCCTGGTCTCGATCTACAACACGATGAACCAGGTCCTGGCGCTCATCGGGGCCATGCTGGTGCCGCTGCTCGCCAAACGTATCGGCAACAAGCCCGCCTTCGTCCTGCTCTTCGTCATCGCGATCGTCGGCACGGCGGCGCTCTACGTCTGCCGGCCGGAGCAGGTCTTCCTCATCTTCGGCGTCAACACGATCGCGTCGATCACCGGCGGCCCCTTGAGCGCGCTGCTCTGGGCCATGTACGCCGACACCGCGGACTATGCGGAATGGAAGACCGGCCGCCGGGCCACCGCGCTGGTTTTTTCCGCCTCCATCTTCTCCCAGAAGTTCGGCTGGGGCTGGGGCGGCGGCCTGTCGCTGATCATGCTCAACGGCGTCGGCTTCGTCGCCAACCAGGTCCAGACGCCGGCCGCCCTGCACGGGCTGGTCAAGCTGATGAGCGTCTACCCGGCGGCCTTCGGCGCGCTGGCGATCCTCATCTTCCTGCTTTTCTACCCGCTCAACGAAACGCGGATGATGGAAATCGCCGCCGACCTGAAGCAGCGGCGCGAAGCCGACGCCGCCGTCCCCGCCTGACCGGCGTGCAGGCGGCGCGAGTTGTTCCCCGGGTGCTTCCACCATGACCGACCCGCTCCGCCTGGCCGCCGTGGCCGACCGCATCGAGGCGGACCTGCGCGGCAACATCCTGCCCTTCTGGATCGAACACGTGGCCGACCGCCCGCGGGGCACGTTTCGCGGCGCCCTGACCAACGACCTGGTTCCCGACGATGACGCCGAACGGGGAGCGCTGCTGACGTCGCGGATTCTCTGGACGTTCGCCGCCGCTTTTCGCGCCTGGCGCGAGCCGGCCCACCTCGCAATGGCCGACTTCGCCCAGGCCGACCTCATGGGGCGTTTCCATGACGGCCGATATGGCGGCTTTTTCTGGTCCGTGTCTGCCGACGGCGCGGTCCGGCGCGACCGGAAACAGGTCTACGGCCAGGCCTTTGCGATCTACGCCCTGGCGGAATATTACGCCGCGACGGGCCGGCGCACGCCGCTCGATCATGCGATCGCGACCTTTCGGCTGCTCGAGCGCCATGCGCGCGATCGCCGGCACGGCGGCTACTTCGAGGCGTTCGCCCGCGACTGGTCGCCCATCGCTGACGTGCGCCTGAGCGACGCCGACCAGAACGATCCCAAGTCGCAGAACACGATGCTCCATGTCATGGAGGCATACACCAACCTGCTGCGCGCCTGGCCCGATGCCGAACTGCGCGCGGCGCTCGCAGAACTGGTCGGCGTCATGCTCGACCGGGTCGTCGATCCCGCGACGTCCCACCTTCGCCTGTTTTTCGCCGAGGATTGGACACCCCACTCCGACCGGATCTCCTACGGCCATGACATCGAGGCCTCCTGGCTGCTGATGGAGGCAACGGCGGTGCTGGGCGATCCGGCCTTGGTGGCGCGCGCCCGGCGGCTCGCCGTGCGGATCGCCGACGTGACACTCGCGGAGGGAGTCGATGCGGACGGCGGCGTGTTCAATCTCGGCTCGCCCGCCGGCCTGGTCGACATGAACAAGGAATGGTGGCCGCAGGCGGAGGCGGTCGTCGGGTTTCTCAACGCCTATGACGTCTCGGGCGACGAACGCCATCTGTCCGCCGCGGTGCGCACCTGGGAATTCATCGAGCACCACCTGATCGATCGGGCGCGGGGCGAATGGTTTCGCGGCGTGACCCGCGACGGGCGGGTCCTTGACTCCTTCGCCAAGGTCGGCTTCTGGAAATGTCCCTACCACAACGGCCGCATGGGCCTCGAAGCCGTGCGCCGGTTGCGGGCGTTCCCGGGCCGCGTCGCACCCCGCCTTTCCTCATGAAAAAGAAAACCACTCTCCCACCCGCCCCGGCCCCGGCCACCTGGCGCCGCCGGCTGCGGCAGCTCCGCGCCCGGCACGAACGCTTCCTTGCGCGACGCAATCCCGTGGACCGCGAGTGGGACAACGGCGTCTTTGAGCGCTTCACCCACCCGGTGATCACTTACCGGCACGCGCCGATCGAGTGGCGGTACGATCTCAATCCTGCGACGAATCCCTTCCTGATGGAACGCCTCGGGGTCAACGCGACCTTCAACCCCGGCGCCTTCTACTGGCGGGGCAAGGTTCACCTCGTCGTCCGCTTCGAGGGCTACGACCGCAAGAGCATCTTCGCCATCGCCGAGAGCCCGAATGGCATCGACCGCTGGCGCTTTTGGGACGAGCCGGTCGACCTCCCCGAAATCGCACCCGAGGCGAATGTCTACGACATGCGGATTGTCTTCCACGAGGACGGCCACATCTACGGCCAGTTCTGCGCCGAGGCGAAGGACCCGAATGCGAAACCCGGCGACCTGTCGAGCGCCGTGGCCCAGGCCGGGCTCGTGCGCACGAAAGATTTCAAGAAGTGGGAACGCCTGCCGAATCTCCGGACGCCCGCTTCGCAGCAGCGCAATGTCGTGCTGCACCCCGAATTCGTGAACGGCCTGTACGCCTTCTACACGCGGCCGATGGATGGTTTCATCGACGTCGGCTCCGGCGGCGGCATCGGCTGGGCGCTCTGCCGCGACCTCACGCAACCGGTCACGGGCCCGGAAAAGATCTTCGAAGGTCGCGCCTACCACACGATCAAGGAGGTGAAGAACGGCCAGGGCCCGGCCCCGCTCAAGACCAAACACGGCTGGCTGCACCTGGCCCACGGCGTCCGCGCCTGCGCCGCCGGCCTGCGGTACGTCCTCTATATGTTCATGACCGCGCTCGAAGATCCGTCGCGTGTGATCGCGCGGCCGGGCGGGCACTTCCTCGCGCCGTATGGCGACGAGGGCTTCGGCGATGTGTCGAATGTAACGTTCAGCAATGGCTGGGTGCAATTGCCGGACAAGCGACGGACCGTCCTGATCTACTATGCCGGCTCGGACACCCGGAGCTACGTGGCCCGCTCCACCATCGACCAGCTCGTCGATTGGTGCCTGCACACGCCCGAGGATGGCCTGACCACCCGCCGGTCCCTCGAGCAACGCCTCGCCCTGATTCGCGCCAACCGCCGTTGGCGCGAGCGCTGAATTTCCGCAAACACAGTTGCCAGTCCGCCGCCCGGGCCCAAGGCTCTGGTCGCGAGCTTGACCGCCGCCCGCCATGAAGCCCCCGCTGCCCAAGACCGTTTTGATCATCGAGGACGATGCCGGCCTGAGTTCCGCCATGGCGGAGACGGCGAAACAGGCCGGCTTTCAGGCCCGCGTGTCCGCCACGGCCGCGGACGGCCTGGCCCGGGCGTTGGCCGAAAAGCCGACGGTGATCTTCAGCGACGTTCACCTCGCCGAGGGCGACGGACGCACCGTGCTGGCGAAACTGCGCGCCGATCCCAAGCTCAGCGACTGCCAGTTTGTCCTGATGACCGGCGACTGGGTCGGCGCGCCGCAGCGCTCCAGCGTGGAGCTCGAGGCGGATGCCTACCTCGCGAAGCCGTTCACGGTCGAGGAATTCGCCTCGCTGCTCGAAGAGAGATACCGGCAGGCGAACCTGTAGCGCGCCGCGCGGCGCCCGCCGCCGCCGGCGGCACCGACGACCGCGGGCAAAATGCGCGTGCAAATCAAACCGGCCATGGTGCTAATGGGCGCGTGATCTTCGTTCCGCGACCTTGGATCCTGGGTACCGCCGCGGCCCTCACCCTGGCTTGGGTCGGCGGCTGCCAGCGCCAGCCGCCCGACGCCCTGGCGACGCCCGCGACCGCCGCCGTGCGCGCGGCGGGGCCCTTCACGGCGACACCGATCGGCGCGCCGTTTTCCGGCCGCCCCTGGATGTCGCACGTCACAATCGTCGACCTCGATCGCGATGGCCGGAACGACATCCTGGCCTGCGACGACAAGAAACAGGAGGTCGACTGGCTTCGCCAGGTGGCACCGGGACGGTTCGAGGAAACCACCCTGATGGGCGACCTCCCGTCGCCCGTGCACGTCGAGGCGGTCGACATCGATGGCGACGGCGACCTCGACCTCCTGGTCGCCTGCATGGGCGAGGTGTTTCCCAACAACGACAAAATCGGCTCGGTCGTCATCCTCGAGAACGACGGCCACCAGCGCTTCACGCGCCACGTCATCGCCGACCACATCGCGCGGGTCACCGACATCCGGGCGGCCGACTTCGACGGCGATGGCCGGCTCGATCTCGCCGTCGCCCAGTTCGGCTACGACGAGGGCGAAATCCGCTGGATGCGCAACCTGGGCGGCTGGCGGTTCGAGAGCCACATTCTCCTCAGCCTCTCCGGCACGATCAACGTGTGCGTGGCCGACTTCAACGGCGACCACACGCCGGACATCGTCGCCCTGGTCTCGCAGCAGTGGGAGGAAATCTACCTTTTCGAGAACGACGGCCACGGCACGTTTGCCCCCCGCCAGATCTTCGGGTCGACCAATTCGGACTTCGGCAGCAGCGGCATCAGCCTCTGCGACCTCAATCGCGATGGCCGGCCCGACATTCTCTACAGCAACGGCGACGGCTTCGCCTACGCCGACCCGGGCAAGCGCCCCTGGCACGGCCTCCAGTGGCTGGAGAACACCGGGCAGGGCTTCTTCCGCTTTCATCGCATCGCCGACCTCGCCGGCGCCTTCAGCCCGGTGGGCGTCGACCTGAATGGCGACGGGGCCGTGGACATCGTGGCGGTCAGCGCGTTCAATGACTGGAAGGATCCCACCGCCGTGTCCTTGGTCGCCTTCCTGAACGACGGCCGGATGAATTTCACGCCCCAGGTGCTCGCGCGGGAACCGATCCAGCTCATTTCCTGCGCGGCCGGCGACCTCGATGGTTCGGGTCGGCCCGCCATAGTCGCCTGCGGCTTCTATTCCGCGCCGCCGTTCGATCGCATGGGCCGGATCATGCTCTGGCGCCCGGCGGCGAAGCCGTGAACGGCCGGCGTTCCCGCAAAGCCCCTAGGGGCTGGCCAGGGATATCGCGTGCACCTGCGCCGATACAGTGTGCTCGGTCGTGGCGCCCGACGGCCAGCGCACGTGCAGGCGCACCGGGCCGTTGCCCTCCGGATAACCGAAGAAACAGGCCGCCGCCGACTGGCTGTAATATCCCGCGCCCGCCTCAATTTCACCCGTCTGCGTCGAGCCGTCCGCCAGCACGAGCGTGACGACGGCGCCCACGGCGGTCGGATTTCCGGCCGGACCGCGCAGCGACACCCGCAGCTCATGGCGGCCCGGCACGCCGCGGTTGCGGAAGACCAGCACCGTGTCGTTATTCCGGCTCACGACAAAGTCCGGCCAGCCATCGTCATCGAGATCGCCGACCGCGAGCGCCTTGGCGTCACCCGGAACCTCGAGTCCGCTTTCCCGCACCGGCACCGCCGTGAATCCGCCGTGCCCGTCGCCACGCAGCAGCTGGCTCAGGCCGCCGTCGAACCGGCCGACCACCGGCGGCGGCGCATAGCTGTTCTGCACGGCGTAGAGGTCCGTGCGCCCGTCGCCGTCGAAATCGCCGGCCGCCAGGCCCTGTAGCGGCGCGATCTGGGCCAGACGAGGCAGCGGGGCGAAGCGGTAGGTTCCATCCGGCTGGCTCAGCAACACGCCGCTGCGGAGCTCAGTGGCCGTGAATTTCCGGGCGGCGTTGAGCCGGTCCGCGCCGACGACTTCCGCCAGCGTGGCCCGGGCAAAGACATCGTTGCGGGGAAACCGCCGTCGCAGCGACGGCAGCGCCGCCACGAGCTCCTTGCGGCTGCGCCAGGGATAGAGCTGACCGTCCTCATAGTATCCCTCGATCGCCAGCGGCGGCACGCCGGAATCGAACTCGCCGTAAAACAGCAAGGCCGGATGCTCCGCGTCGGCGTGGTACTGGGTGTTGAGTCCCACGTTGCCGATCGCGAAGTCGGGGCGACCGTCGCCATTAAAATCGGCGGCCGCGATGGATTGCCACCAGCCCGTGCCGGCGCTCGCAAAACCGGACTTCTCCGTCCAGTCGGCGAAGCCGCGGCCCTGCTCGTTGTGGAAATATTTCACCTCGCCCCACTCCAAAGCCAGGACGAGATCCGGCCAGCCGTCGCCATCGACGTCGCTCCAGACGGCCGAGGTCACCATGCCCACCTCGCGCAGGCCCGGCGCCACGGTGTCGGTCACGTCCTCAAATCGGCCGCCGCGGTTGGCCAGCAGGGCGCTGCGAGGCGCGAGCGGGTAACGACCGGGTCGCACGCGCCCACCGAGGAAAACATCCAGCCGGCCGTCGCGGTCGAAATCCGCCGCCGCAACCGCGCCGACGTTCAAGGGCAAGGTCGGCAGCGCTCCCGCCGGCGCCGGCGCGAACCCGCGGCCCGTGCCCAGGAAGAGCAGCGGCTGCATTTCCGGCGCCTCGTCGGGCAGGCTGTTCCCGCCGCGGGTCACGAGCAAATCGTCCCGGCCGTCGCCGTTCGCGTCGAACAGGAGCACCGGCCCGTCGTCGGCCGCCCCGCGGCCGATCGTTGCCTCGCGACTGGCCTCGAACTTCCCCCCCGGCGCGGCCACAAAGAGGCGCGCGCCGTCAAGCGTCGAGCCGCCCAGGACGAGATCGTCGCGCTGGTCGCCATTGATGTCCCCCATGGCCAATGCCGGACCGCGGCGATTCAGGCGCATCGGCAGCAGGCGCTCCTGTGCCTCCTCGTCGATCGTCTCCTCGCGCACCGTCGCGCGCAGGCCGGTCGCGGCGCCCACCTCCTCGAATTGCGGCGCCGGCGGTGCGGCCGGGGGCGTGAGCCGCGGCGCGCCCGCCGGCTCGGTGATCGCATAGCGCCGGTCGGCCGAAAGGTGCTCAAAGCGCTGCGTCAGGCCGCTGGGCCAGCGCACCTCGAGCGACCGGACCGTCGCTTCGTCGCCCAGGCCGAAATGCAGCATCGGTTCGCTGCTCGACATCGAGCCGCGAGTCACCATGAGCTGCCGGACCTGCACGCCGGCGGCGGTTTCGATCCGCACCGTGGCGCCGACCCCGAAGCGGTTCGAGACCGTGCCACGCAGGTCGACGTTGATCTGGTGACCGGTCTGGCTGTCGTTGCGGAGGACCGTAACGCCGCCGAGATAATTCGCGAAGACGAGGTCGAGATCGCCGTCGCCGTCGAGATCAGCGAACGCGGCGCCAAAGCTCACCCCTTTCTGGTCGAGGCCCCAGGCCGGGCCGACGCTCTCGAAGCGGAGGTCGCCCAGGTTCCGGAAGGCGAGGTTGGCCTCGCTCAGCACCGGGCTGGCGCGGGCAATGCGCATGCGCTCGGCGGCGCTTTCCGCGATCATCATCCGCTGCATCAGGTCGACGTTGTGGATCTCGCGATGCATGCCGTTCGTGATGTGCAGGTCCAGCCGGCCGTCATTGTCGAGGTCCTCGAAGCGCACCGACCAGGTCCAATCCGTGGCGGCCAGGCCGGCCAGGAACGCGGCTTCGAGCACGCGATCGATGCCGGTGTTGAGAAACACGGCGTTGTGCAGGTAATTCGGCACGGCCGGCGAGCCGTCGGCGGGATCCTGCCCGCGGCTGCGCGTCTCCGCCATCGTGCGCTGGTCCTTCTGGTGGGTCGTCGCGGCCATGTCGGCCACCATGAGGTCGATCCAGCCGTCGTTGTTGAGGTCGCCGGTGTCGGCGCCCATCGACGAATACGTGGTGTGCGGCACGGTGCGGTCGATGACGTTGGTGAATGTGCCGTCGCGGTTGTTGCGGTAGAGGCAATCGGGTGCGGCAAAATCGTTCGCCACGTAGAGGTCGGGCCAGCCGTCGTTGTCGTAGTCCCACCAGGTGGCCGAATTGCCCTGGGTGTCGCCGTGCGCGACGCCGGCGCGGACGGTGACGTCGGTGAACGTTCCGTCGCGGTTGTTGTGGAAAAGGCGATCCGGCTGGCCGCCCGGGTGCGCCGTATTGTCGAGCAGGTTCGTGAGCAGGTAGAGGTCGAGCCAGCCGTCGCGGTCGTAGTCGCAAAAGGCGGCGGTCGACGAGCCGTCCTTGACGTCGAGCCCGTACGCGTGGGCCATCTCCCTGAACGTGCCGTCGCCCTGGTTGATGTAGAGCAGGTTGGGCGCATCGAACCGGCAGACATAAATATCGAGTTTCCCGTCGTTGTTCACGTCGGCGAAGGCCGCGCCCTGTTTCCAGATCATCGCCGCGTCGCCGTGGTCGCCGACGCCGGCCTTTTCCGTCACGTCCTCGAACTTGAATCCGCCGAGGTTGCGGAAGAGCCGGCAGCTCTCCGTCTTGCTGACGACGAAGATGTCCGGCCTGCCATCGCCGTCATAATCGCCGATCGCCACGCCGGTGCCGATGGCGCCGAGCTCGAACTCGTGGTACCGGTCGCCCCACATCCGGGGATCGCGGTAGTCGTTCGTCGTGCGGACGCCGGTCTCGTCCGGCGTCAGCGACGTGAACATGGTCGGTCCGCGCGGGGTCGACCGCGGTGCCAGCGGCTGACTGGTGATGTCACCGTCGGGGCCGGCGGCCAGTCCCGCGGCGCCGGCGAGCAGGGCGAGACAAAGGATGCGCGCGAGCCGGGGCATGGTCGGGCGGCGGCGGCCAGCCATCGTTCACTCGGCCTGGCCGCCGGCGAGGGCGTCGAGGCGCGCCATCAGCTCGAGGCAACACCGGCTGTTGTGATACGGGCATTTCCAGAGGCTCACTTTCGCCATCGGATAGCTGCTTCCGCCCGCAGTCTTCATCACCAGGATGGGCGTGCCATCGCGTTCGAGCGTGTTGTGCCAGTCCCCGTGCACCCGATCGACCACCTTGTCCTGGATGAATCGCCAGCTGCGGCGCGACGCCGCCAGGTGCTGCGGGTCGCCGGAGAGCTGGTAGGCATTGAGGAATCCGACGGCGGCCTCCGCCTGCTCCCACCATTCCTTGTGCGGATTGGTGATGCCGCGCGGGCTCCCTTCGTTGAACACGCCGCCGTCCGCGTCGATGCCCTCCGGGGTGACGCGCGCCATGGCCAGTGACTCCGCCTTGGCGCGGGCCAGCAAGTCCGGGTCGCCCAGCACCCCGGCCGCCTCGACGAGCAGCCAGCTCAGCTCGATGTCGTGTCCGTAGGAGATGGCATCGCCGATCGGCGTCCAGTCGTCGCGCAGGAACAGCACGAGGTGGTGCGTGCGCGCATCGATGATCTTCGTCAGCATCAACTCCACCAGCTCGCGTTGCCGCTGGCGCAGGCCCGCGTCGGGCCACGAGCGCAACAGGCCGGTGAAGCCCTCGAGAATATGGATGTGGGAGTTCTGCGACTTGGGCGCGGCGCCGAGCAGGTTCGTCGCATCGGTCGCAGGCCGGCGCCACTCCCGGTCGAGCGAGTCGAAATAGCCGCCGTGCACCGGGTCGTGCGCGTGTTGCTCCACGAGGCGGTAGATGGCGATCGCATCATCGAGCGCGGCCTGTTCGCCGGTCGCGCGGAAATATTCGCTCAGGCCGTAGAGGCCGAATACCTGGACATAGATCTGCTTGTGCGCATCGACCGGCTGGCCATCCGGCGACACGGTCCAGAAGAGCCCGCCGTGTTCGCGGTCGATAAAATGCTCCCGCAGGTCCCGGAGGGCCCAGCGCGCCATCTCGAGGTAGGCCGGATCATGATAGCGGCGATAGGCGGCCGAAAAGGTCCACAGGATCCGGGCCGTGAGCAGCGCCCCGCGGGGCTGGTCGTCCCGCACCGCCATGTCTTCACCGATGAAGGAATGGAAACCGCCGCGCACGGGATCGCGAGCGTGCTTCAGCCAGAACGGCAGGATGTTCTCGCGCAGCTCGCGCTCGGCGTCGGCCCGGTAGGCGCGCAGTTCGGCGACCGGCCCGGCCGCGGACTCGTCGCGGGCCAGCGCCCGGACCGCGAGCGCAAGGAGCAAGGGCACGAACGCCGGCTTCATGGCAGGCCCCGGTCGGCTCAGCCGGCGAGGATCTTCTCGACCCGGTCGAGTTCAGCCGCGGTGAGCGGCGGGCTCCGTAGGGCGCCGTGGATGTCGTCGATCTGGCTGACCTTGCTGGCGCCGATGAGCACGGTGGTGATCTCGGGCCGCCGCAGGAGCCACAGCACGGCGAACTGCGCCAGCGTGTTGCCGCGCGCCTGCGCGATTCCGTCGAGCGCCCGCACTTTCGCCAGCACGGCCGGCGTGACCTGTTCCTCCTTGAGAAAGCCGCTCGGTTTGTGGGCGCGCGAATCGGCGGGAATGCCCCGCAGGTAGCGATTGGTGAGGAGACCCTGCGCCAGGGGCGAGAACGGGATGCAGCCCGCGCCGACCTCCGCCAGGGCCGGCAGCAGCGCCGGTTCCACCCAGCGGTTGAACATGTTGTAGACCGGCTGGTGGATCAGCAGCGGCACGCCCAGCCCCTTGAGGATCGTGGCCGCCTCGCGCGTCTTGTCCGCCGGGTAGTTGGAAATGCCGGCGTAAAGCGCGCGTCCCGAGCGCACAGCGTCCGCCAGCGCGGTCATCGACTCTTCGAGCGGCGTGTCGGGATCGGGCCGGTGGTGGTAGAAGATGTCGACGTAATCGAGGCCGAGGCGCCGGAGGCTCTGGTCGAGCGACGACAGCAGGTATTTGCGCGAACCCCACTCGCCGTAGGGACCGGGCCACATGTAGTAGCCGGCCTTGGTCGAGATGACCAATTCGTCGCGGTGCGCCGCGAAGTCCTCGCGGAGGATCCGGCCGAAGTTCGTCTCGGCCGAGCCCGGCGGCGGGCCGTAGTTGTTGGCGAGGTCAAAGTGCGTGATCCCCAGGTCGAACGCCCGCCGCAACATCGCCCGCTGGTTGTCGATCGGATCGATGCCGCCGAAATTGTGCCAGAGCCCCAGCGATACGCGCGGCAGCTGCAGCCCGCTCCGCCCGCAGCGGGCGTAGGGAATCATCTCATATCGCTTCGGGTTCGGCGCGTAGTCGCTCATGGGCTCTAGGCTTGCCGGCCGATGCTCAATGGGAAGGGAAAAACGCCAGGGCCAGCAACGCATCGCCCGGCGGCAGCGCGGCCTCGTCGAGCGACGCCGTCAGGCCCGCGGCCAGCGTTCTCGCCGGCTCCGCCGGGATGCCCGCCAGGATCGCGAGGGACTCGGCCGAGGGCGCCTCGCCCGCGGCCGGCGGCCGCACAAAGAAGCCCGGCGGCAGCTCGGCGGGTGTCGCGGCCCATCGGCCTTCCGGGGTGAGGAACAACGCCACGGCGCGGGTCAGGAGCTTGTCCGCCAGCTCGCCCGCCGCGGCGTTTTTCGTCGCGCGCCCGAATTCGCGGCAGCCGAGGGCCACGGCCGCGTAGTCCTGCGGCGCGGCCGGGATGTCTCCGTCGGCGAACCGGTGCAACGAGCCCGTCGTCGCCGCCAGTTGCCCCTTGATGGTCGCATACACCTTCGCCGCCGCCGCGGCAAATCGCTCGCCGCCAGGTTGCGCGCCCGCCTGGGCCAACGCGGCGAGCAGCAGCCCGTGGGCCGCCGCCGTGGCGCGTTCGTCACGGGGCGGCGCCGGGCGCTTGTCCCGCTCGGCCCGCAATCGCACCGCCGCAGCGGCCAGTTTGGCGTCGGGGTCCACCATGCCATGCAGCAGGTTCAGGCCCTTGAGCCGGGCCGAGGGATCGTCGTCCGGGCTGACGTTTCCGTCCGCCTGGACGCCGCCGGCCGCCTGGAAGGCGGTCGCGTCGGCCCCGAGCAGCGCGTCGATCTGCGCGGCGCTCCAGGCGTAGTAGCCCGCCAACGCGTCGCCGGTGGCGTCTTCGGCCGCGGCGAAGGTGCCATCCGGCCGGGCGAGCCGGGCCAGCGCGTAATCGAGCGCGCCGAACGCCGCGGCGCGAAACGCCGGCGCGTCGCCACCATCCGCCGCCGCCAGGAACGCCGAAGCGATCCGGGCCTGGTCGGCCAGGGTTTTTTGCTGATAAGGCACATGCCAGGCGGCATCGACCGCGTAACGAAAGAATCCGCCATCGAGCGGATCGCGCAGCGTGCTGCCCGCGATGGCGCGCAGCGTCTTGCGCGCCGCCTCCCGGTCATCGGGCGAGCGGGTCAGCAGGAATCGCAGCAGCTCCGGTTCGGGCTTTTTCGGCGGATCGCCGAAGCCGCCGTGGTCCGCGTCGAAGGTTCCGCGCCAGGTCTCGGCCGCCTGCGCCAGCCGGCCGTCGTTCTTCGCCGGGTCGAACGCCGGCGGTTTGCCCGCCGCGCGCAGCGTCGCGATGGCGTCAGCCGCGCGGGCCCGGCTGCCGGCTGCATCGGACGTCCAGCCGCTGAGCACTTGCCCGGCGAATTTCATGAAGCTCGGCTTGCCCCACTCTTCCGTCGGCGGCAGGTAGCCCGTGCCCTCGAACGGCTGGAGCTCCGGCGTGAGCCAGACGTGCGCCGGCCACGACGTGACCTGCTTGACGTTGCGTAGGTAGTCCTCGAGAAGCGCGGCCACGTCCGGCTGCTCCTCGCGGTCGACGAGCACGCACAGGAAGTTCTGGTTCAAAAACGTGGCGGTGTCGGCCAGCTTGAAGGTCTGCACCACCGTCGCGCGGCTCAACTCGCTCAGGCTGGCGCCCACGTAGACATACACCGGTTTGCCCGCCGCCTTGGCCGCGGCCGGCAGCGAGGCGTCCCATTGAAGCCACTTCACCGGACTATCGCCGGCCAGGCGCTGGAAGGCCGACGGCGCCGGCGCGGCCAAGGCGCCCGCGGCCAGTCCGACCATGAGGGCAAGACGCAACAGATTCCGGGCCAGCCGCGGGAACAGGAATGAGGCCCGCGCCGGCGCGGACTCGAAACGGGGGGTAGCGTGCACAGCCGCAAAAAATAGGGGCTGGCCACGAGGCGTGACCAGCCCAAACCGGCCCCCGGGCGAACTGACGCTGCCCTACAGTCCGACCGTCAGCTGCACGTAGGCGTAGGTGGCGTCCTTCGACCCGACGGCCCGGAGCGATTCCTTGATGTAGTCGCCGCGGAAATAGCGGCAGACCGCGGCATCGAGCGACGCCCCGCGCATGAAGGCCCAGCTCGCAAGCAGGTCGATCTCATGCCCGAGATCCTTGTCGTAGCCCGGGTTGATGCGGAAGCCGCCGCCGCTGCCGGCGGGCGCGCCGGAAAAGTTGCGCGGGGCGCCAGCCGCGTTGTACCAGAAATCGTTGGCGTTCTCGAGCCACTGGTAGTTGACCTCGAGCCCCAGCGTCACCTTCGGCAGCGGCGTGCTCGAGACCGACAGCCGGAGGTCGCGGGCGTTCTGCAGGCCCGTCAGGTCGAAAGCGCCGTAAAGCAGGTGATTCGACGGAAAGAGATTCTGGAAGGTCCCGCTCTTGCCGTCGGTGGCGTTGTTGTCACCCGAGGCCTGGCTCAAGGTGGCGGCAAAACGCGGCGACCACGGGGCGTCGGGACAGGTGTAGCCGAGCTGCCCGATGACGGCGTAGGCGTTTTGGTTGAGGCGCGGCGCGGCGAGCGCGGCGGCCACGGCGGTGCCGGGGAAGACCGCGCTGCGGTTGCCGCTCTGCCAGGCGCCCTCGAGGGTGTAATCCCACGGGCCGCGCGCGTGCGGCTTCGATTTGATGCGGATACCGAGCGTGTACAGATCCTGCGGCGCCGGCAGGCGCGCGGGGGCCGCGACGTCGGACCAGGTGTCCGTGAGGATGCCGCGGGCGACGTTGCGGGAGTAGAAGTACAGTTCGACCAGCTCCTTTGAGGAAACCTTGGGCAGCGTGAGGTAGGCGCCCGAGAAAAGATCCTGCGGGTTGGACGTGTTCAGTTTGTGGTCGCGGGCGTAGACGACGGCGCTGGTGAAGAGGTCCAGCGTGGCTTCCGGCTGCTCGAAGTGGAGCTTGGCGGCGTCGAACGTGCGCGGAACGTTCAGCCAGCGCGCGTGGCCGACCAGCCGCTGGTCGCCGTACGTGAGTTCCTGCCGGCCGACCTTGAACGACACCGGGTCCTTGGCGTTGCCGATCTGCACATAGCCTTGGTACAGGTCGATCGCGCCATCGTCTTCGGGCAGGTTGTGCCCGGGCGCGGTCGGACTGTAGCGCTCGTCACCGAAAGTGTAGCTCGTGCGACCCTCGACCACGAACGACACCCGCTGCCCGGTGTAGCCGACCTTGGGCATGAGGCGCAGCAGCTCGTAGGCGTTCTGGTTGTCGTCGACCGGTCGGCGCGAAAAATCCCAATTGGAGCCGGCATCGGTCGTGCCCGCGCCGTCCTTGTCGTCGTAACGCAGCCGGACGTTCACGCTGACATCCCAAGCCTTCATGGCGGGATCATTGGCGCGGAGCTGGCTGTTGATGTAGCCGGGATACGGCGGCAGCGCAGCGGGTTTGGGTGCCGGCACAGCGGTTTGGGCGGATAACGCACCGGCCAGGGAAACGGCCAGCGCGGCGTGGAGGATGGATTTCATGGGTTGGTGTTAGGCAAAGACTGCAGCCCGGGCGGCCGGAGCCGGCACGGAGAGCAGCTCCGAGCCGGCAATCGAAGGCGTGCGCCTTCAGGGTTGATTGGGCGTGAACAGCAGCACCGGGGCATCGCTGCGGGCGATCACCACGGCCGGACGCTTGCTGCCGGGCAAGGATACCGGCACGGCCGAACGGGCGTCGCCGGCGACCACGAGCCCTGACTGCGCCGGCGGCAGCGGGGTGAAGCCGCCGTGCCCGTCGCCCCGCAGCACGACACCCAGGCCGCCGTCGAAGCGGCCGGTGTTGGGTTCCGGCCCGAAATTGTTGCCGACGCACACGAGGTCGGGGTGGCCGTCGCCGTCGAGGTCGGCAGCCACGATCGCGTTGATCGGCGCGATCTGCGCGTAACGCGGCAGCGGCTGGAAGACAAAGGTGTGGTCTGCCTGCTGCACGAACACGCCACTCTCGAGTGTATTGGCCTCGAGGCGGTGCACGCGCGCGAGCTTGTCGGCGCCGAAGATGTCCTCGATCGTTGCGGTCGCGAACGCCTTGTAAGTTGGGAATTTCCTCGGCAGCCACGGGAACGAGTAAGCCAGCTTGCTGCGCCCGCGGACCGGGTAGAGCTTGCCGCCCTCGTACTGCGCCTCGACGAGGTTGTCCTTGCCGTTGCCGTCGAAATCGCCGGCGTAGAGCACGGTGGGCTCCTGCGCGGTCGCGTGATATTTGGTGTTCAAACCGACATTGCCGGCGACCAGGTCGATGCGCCCGTCGCCGTTGACATCGACCGCGGCCAGGGCGCTCCACCATCCGGTGCGGCCGGCGAGACCGGCCTGGGCGGTGAGGTTCTCGAATCCTTTCCCCGTGTTATGCCAGTAGGTGACCGGGCCCCACTCGGTCGCCACGACCAGGTCGGGGCGCTTGTCGCCGTCGACATCCGCCCAAACCGCGGCGGTGACCATGCCGACGTCGCGCAGGCCGGGGGCAAGGCTGTCGGTGACATCGACGAACTTGCCGCCGACGTTGCGGTAAAGGAAGCTGTGCGGCGTCTCCGGGTATTTGCCGGGCACCACGCGGCCGCCGACAAACAGGTCGGGCTTGCCGTCGCCATCGAAATCCGCCGCGGCCACGGCCGCGCCGCTCTCGCCGTCGGCCGGCAGCGTGCCGTCCGGCGCGAGCGCGAACCGGCCATGGCCGTCGTTCAGGTAGACGCGATCGTTGAGCAGTGGATCGCCGCGGTCGTGCTGCACGCCGCCGGACACCACGACAAGGTCGGGGGCGTGGTCGCCGTTGACGTCGACGAAAACGGCACCGGCCCCATCGAATGCGGCGGCGGCCCAGGGCTGCTCAGGCGCGGGCTTGAATGAGCCGTCCGGCTGGCCGAGGAAGAGTTCGCCGGCCTGGCCGGTCGAGCCGCTCACGAAGACATCGGCCAATCCGTCGCCGTTGACGTCGGCGGTGGCGAGCGCCGGCGCGAGGCCGTTGAGCCGGCGCGGCAGGAGCCGCTGGCGCACCAATTCGTCAAACGGCTGCAGCACGTCGGTGTGCTTCAGCCCGCGGGCGTCGGCGGACTCGGCCAGCAGCGCGTGGGGATTGGCGGGCGTGTGCATGACCGCCGGCGCCGGCTTGAAGCCCTCGGGCAGTGGCGGCTCGGCGATGGTGAGCAGCCGGTCGGCCGGGAGATTCTCCAGCTCCTGCACCTGGCCGCGCGGCCAACGGATGGTGAGTTTCTTGATGACGGTGTCGTGGCCGAGGCCAAAATGGACGACGGGCGGCTCGCTGGCGACGATGCCGCGTTCGGTATAGAGCTGGCGCACCTGGATGCCGGTTCCCGCGGACTCGAGGCGCAGCTCCGCGCCAATGCCGTCCAGGTTGGGCGCCCGCCCGGCCAGCTTGATGGCCACGCGGTGACCGGTGGCCGTGTTGTTGCGCACGATCGTCGGGGGCTCGTTGCAGTTGGCGTAGATCAGGTCGAGGTTGCCGGTGTTGAACAAGTCGGCGACCGCGCAGCCGAAGGCGACGCCCTTCTGGTCGAGGCCCCAGGCCTTCGACACGTCCTCGAACTTCAGGTCGCCGAGGTTGCGGTAGGCGATCGTGGTCTCGGCGCGCGGCGGCGTGTCCTTCCACACGGCGGCGCGGGCGGCCAGGGTCGGCGCGCGGTTCTGGCGGTCGACGATGTCCGCGTCGATGAAGTTGCGGATCATGCCGGTGGTGAAGAACGCATCGAGCCGGCCGTCGTTGTCGAGGTCGGCGAGACGGGTGCCAAAGGTCCAGCCGGTCGCCTGCATGCCGAAGAGCGACGCCGCTTCCTCAAAGCGGTCGCGGCCGGAATTCAGGTAAACCGAATTCCACATGTATTGCGGGATGAGCTCGCGCACCCGCTCCATCTCCCACAGGCCGCGGCCGATCTCCTCCATGCCGGTCATGTACTCGGCGTGCGTGCGGTCGCGCATGTCGGTCACGAGAAAATCGACCAGCCCGTCATTGTTGAGATCGCCGGAGTCGGCGCTCATCGAAAAATAGGTGACGTGAGGCAGGCGCTCGTCGACGACATCGACAAAGGTGCCGTCGCCCTTGTTCAGGTAGAAGCGGTCGGGCGTCTCGAAATCGTTGGCCACATAGAGGTCGGGCCAGCCGTCGCCGTTGGCGTCGAACCACACGGCGCAATGGCCCTGCGTCAGGCCCCAGATGCCGGCCTTGCCCGTGACGTCGGTGAAGTGCCCGTGTCCGTCATTGTGCAGCAGGTAGTCGCGGCGGCCCTGGGGTGCCTTCGAAAAATCGAGGATGTTGGTGACCAGGTAGCAATCGAGCGCGCCGTCGCGGTCGTAGTCGGCGAACGAGGCCATGACGGAGGCGTCCTTGATATCCAGGCCGTAATCCTTCGCGTGCTCGGTGAAGGTGCCGTCGCCGTTGTTCACGAAGAGCAGGTTCGGGGCGTCGTAGCGGCAGACGTAGATATCGGGCCAGCCGTCCTGGTTGATGTCGACGACCGTCGCGCCGATCTTGCCGATCTTTTCATCCTGGGCGACGCAGTCGACGCCGGCCACGGCGGCGACATTCTCGAAATGCCCGAGGGCGCGCTGCATATACAGGGCGCAGGGGCCGTTCTTGGAGACCTCGAAGATGTCGGGGTGTCCGTCCTTGTCGAAATCGGCCACGGCGATGCCGGTCTCGAGGGCGCCGAGCGTGAATTCGCGGAAGCGGTCGCCCCACATGCGCGGGTCGTTATAGACGTTCGGCACCGTGACGCCCGATTCCGCGGGCGAGAGCCGCTGGAATGGCGTCGCGCCGGCGGCCAGGGGCGGACGATTCGCCAGGGGCGCGGAGGTGTAGGCGGGAGTGGCGGCCAGCACGAGCGGTGCGGCGCAGGCCAGGAAAATGGCGGTCAGCGTGGGTTTGGTCATGGCGTGAGAATCAGGTGGTGATGGCTGCCGGGGCGGACACGGCGGTCCGGGACCGGGCGACAAGGAAGGCGAGCGCCAGCGGCGCGGCATAGCTGCCGCCATGCTCGATGAAGACCCAGATGGGCGAACCGGCCATCGGGTTGAGAATTTCGGTCGCCAGCTTCCAGACGACGATGCCGACCAGCATCCGGGAGTCGGGCTTGATCAGGACGGCCAGCGCCAGCAGGCACTCAAAGACGCCGACCCCGCGCTCCACCGGGAGGCCCGGCAGCCCGAGCACACTGTATTGTTTGACGAACAGCGGCTTCAACACGGCCCAGTTCAACATGCCGTGCCCGAACAGCAGCAGCACGGTCGTCAGCCGCAGCGTCCAATGCAGGGCGAGTTCACGTGTTCGCGGCCCGAAGGCTCCGCGCAGCCAGGCATTGAGGCTGCCACCCGGCGTCAGGAGCAGGAACAGGGCGAACGGGACCCCGTAGTTGCCGGCGCGCTCGACCGCCTCCCAAATGGACTCGCCCGCCAGCGGGCGCAGCAGCGCCGTCCAGAGTGTCCAGAGGAACATGTAGAAGACCAGCCAGCGGATGGGAAAGAAAAGCGCCGCGATCCCCAAGGCCACATCGAACACCCCCACCCACGGCATCAGGTCCAGCGCGTGATCCGGACCGATGCCAACCACCGCAAAATAGGACGTCCAGGCGGCCACCTTGGACAGGCCCAGCATGCCATGGCCAAGGAAGCAGAAGAAGAGACCGAGACGCAGGATCCAGTCGAGAGTGGGGCGGCCGGGGAATCCGTCCAGGGGCTGGTGCGCGGCGGTGGTCATGGGGTGCTGGTTTCGTGGAAGGTGAGCTGCTCCGGGCGTTTTCAGGGCGATCCCGGCGGCGCCATGGGCCGCAGCGCATGGGTGAACACCCAGTCGGCGACCTGGACGCCCATTTTCTGCGCCTCGAGATTGTCGGACATCGTGTGGATGCCGCCCCAGACACGGCTCATGCCGGCCTCCTTCTGGGCGTCGGAGAGCTTCTTGAAATGCCGGACCGAGCCGGGCAGCGCGTCGGAGGTGATGGAAAATTCGAAGTCGTCCGTGCCGAGGACCAGGGCGAGCAGGCGGGCGCCGGCCGCGGAAAAGGTGCTGTGCCCCGAGGTGTAGGAGGGAAAGGGCGGGGCCGCCATGTTCGGGATGAAGTCGGGATCGTTGACCAGGTTGGGGTTCGATTTCGGGTCCTGCTCGCGCAACGCCGTCTCGGGTCGCCAGAAGTTGTAGTAGTATTTCGTCTCCCAGCATCCGATGCCCGCATCCGCCTCGGCGAAATTGAGCAGCGCGAACATGCGGGCGGTTTCCAGGGTGGAGAGCCTGGTCCGGCGCGCGATGTCCTGCGCGACCATGTTCCAGTGGCCGGGCGGCGTCGAGGTACCGAGGTCGTCATTCCAGAACGGGGTGCTGAGTGTCTCGTATTCCGTGCGGTCCGCGTCGTCGCGCCGGCCCTTCTTCGCCACGAAGGCCAGTTCCTCGGCGTATTCCTTCGAACCGAGGTCCTCGGGCGGGATGGCGCGGAATTGCGACGGGCCGGTCATCACGAAGGGCGTCACGTGACCCCAAAACGGCAGCAGCGCGGGCCGGAAAGCCGAGGGCGTCTCGCGCCACTTGCCCGGGTCGGTGCTCGAGTACTTGCCCGGAATCGGCATGTTATAGCCGGTCTTGTCCAGCCAGTCGAGGACCCGACCGGCGACCTGCTCTCCCCAGGCGAGGCCCGCGGTCTTGGCCGGGCCGTCGGGAATCGCCGCGAGCGCCTTCTCGTAGGCGACCTGCAGATTACGCGGGTTCGAAGAACCGCTCCAGACCTTGACCTGGACGGTGTGGGCCGCGGCGGCGATGGCGGCATCAGCGTCGATTCCCGCCGGCGCGGGCTCGTCGACCAGCCAGCCGTGGTACTTGTGCTCGACGCCGTTGACCGCATCGAAGATTGCGGCGTGATAGGCGGCGAACAGCATCGCGGCCAGCGGTGGCGGATTGCGCGCCAGCCGCGTGGTGTCGAGGGCCTGCTGGTTCCAATAGAGGACCGCGTTGTCGGCGGCCAGGGCCGGCACGGACGCGCCGGCGAGCACGCAGGCCAGGATGAGCGAACGGGTTGCTTGCATAAAGGGGGAAAAAATGTCCGCGTACGCGCCCGCTGGCCAGGTTACAGCGGCTTGAGGGCGTGGGCGTAAACCCAGTCGCCGATCTTGACGCCGACATCCTTGCCCGCCGTCACGTCAAACGTCGTGTGGATGCCGCCATAGATGCGGCTCATGCCGACCTCATTGGCGGCCGCGGATAAACTCCGGAAGCTGCGGACGGCGCCGGGAAGGCCGTCGGAGGTCGTCGAGAATGGGACATTGTCGGTGCCGAAATAGAGGGCCAGGACCCGGGCGGCCGCGGCGGTGAAGGTCATGTGCGCCGACGGATAGGACGGGAACGGCAGCGAGGCCATGTTGGGGATCCAGTCGGCGCGCTGCTGGATGTACGGGTTGACCTTTTTGTCGAGTTCGCGGATGGCGGTCTCCGGGCGCGCGGTGTTGTAGAAAAACTTCGTATCCCAGGCGGCGATGAAGGCATCGGCGGCGGCGAAGTTGAGCAGCGCGAAGAGCCGGGCGGTGTCGACCGTGGAGAGCTGGCGCTCACGGACGAGGCCCTGCGCGATCATGTTCCAGTGCCCGGCCGGGCCGCTGGTACCGAGCGCGTCGGACCAGAACGGCACGGTGAGGTTCTCGTCCTCGGTGCGCGTCGAGCCATCGCGGGCGCCGAGCTCGGCCACCTTGTTGAGATCGTCGGCATATTCCTTGGACTCGACCGCGGGGGGCGGCGGACCCCGGAACTGCTCGGGCGACTCCAGCACGAAAGGCTTGGTGTTGCCGAGCTGCGGCGTGGCGGCGGCGCGGAACTCGGGCGCGGTTTCATGCCATTGGCCGGGCTGGGTGCCGGGTGAATATTTCACCGGCGTGGCGAATCCGCTTTTGGCTCGGTTTTCCAGTACCACTTGGGCCACATGCTCGCCCCAGCCAATGCCGTTGGCCTTGGCGGGACCGTCGGGGATGGCCGCCAGCCGGCTTTGGTAGGCGACGTCGAAATTGCGCGGATTGGCCGCCTGGCCCCAGATCGCCATGAGCACCTTGTGCGCGGCCGCGGCGATGGCCGCATCGAGGTCCGCCGGCGCCGGCGCCTTTTCCTTGACCAGCCAAGGCTCCCATTTGCCGGCGATGCCGTCGACCGTGTCCGCGATCGCCGCGTGGTAGGTGCCGAGATGGAGGGCTATGACCGGCGGGGGCTGGCGCGCAAGCCGGGTGGCGTTGAGCGCCTGTTCATTCCAGAAGACGATGGCGTTGTCCTCGGCCGCGTCCGCGTAGGCGGCAAAGGCCAGGACAGCCATCACGAAAATGCGTGGTAGTTTCATGCGTGGACTAACAACAGCAGGGGTCGGTTTGCTTGCGTGGGGAAGCAAGGGGTGGCGGGAAACTGCGAAGGCGCCGCTGGGGTGAAAACCCCTCTGGGACGAACTGCTGGTATTTGGGGACGAACCGCCACCCACCCTGCTTTTCGGGTCCGGATTCGCCGCCGGCAAACGATCGGCCCCGGAAGTGGTAACCACTCTCCGGGGCCGGAACCCAAATAACTGCTGCTATGGTCGGAAACCCATGACCGCCCGGCGGCGCGAGTAAACCCGTTTGGGGTCAAGGGCGGACCCAATGTGGCGAATTGCCGGAAACGGTTCTCCAGCGCGGGCGGGCCGGCGCACGGGCCGATCGGGTCAAGCGCTCCCGCCGGCGATCCGGTCCAGCTGGCCGCGGAGGTGGCGGCTGAGCGGCAGCTTGGTCCCGTCGCGCAGGAGCACGGCATAGTCGCCGTGCGCACCGGGCTGCAGTTCCTTGATCTGGTCGCGATGCACGAGCGCCGAACGGTTGACCCGCTGGAAATTCGCCGCGCCGAGCCGCGCCTCGATGGCCGTCATCGTCTCGCGCACCATCAGCCGGCCGCTGGCCAGGTGCAGCACCACGTAGTTGTCCGCCGCCTCGGCCCAGATGATCTCGTCGGAGTGGAGAAAAACCAGGCGGCCGTCCGCCTTGACCGTCAGCCGCTCGTTGCGGTGGGCCGCAGCCGGCGCCCCGGCCGCGCCTTCCGGCGCCCGCCCGGCCTCAGCCGCGCGCCGCGCGGCGATATGCTCGTGGGCCCGCCGCACGGCAACCTGGAGGCGCTCCCGGTCGAACGGCTTGAGCAGGTAGTCGACGGCGGCCACGTCGAACGCGTCGACCGCGAAGCGCTCGTGCGCCGTGGCAAAGATCACGGCCGGGCGCTTCGCCTCGGGCAGCTCCGCCAGGACCTGCAGCCCGTCGCAGCCGGGCATCTGCATGTCGAGGAACACCAGGTCGGGCGGCGCGGCCTTGATGGCGGCGATCGCGTCGCGGCCGCTGGCGCACTCGCCGACGACCTCGACCGAGGGCTCGGCGCGCAGCAGGGCGCGGAGCCGGTCGCGCGCCAGCGGTTCATCATCAACGAGGAGAACGCGGAGTTTGTTCATGGGGAAGCCTGGTCGGGCAGGACGACGCGGACGAGCAGGCCGCCGTCGGGATGGTTGGCGAGCTCAAAGCGCTGCCGCCCGCCGTAGAGCTCGTGGAGCCGCGCGCGGGTGTTGCCCAGGCCGATGCCCGTCCGGGTGAATCCCCCCGGCGGCTCGCCACCGCCGTTGTCGCGCACGGCGAGCTCGAGGCCGGCCGGCGTGCGACGCGCCGACACCTCGATGCGGCCCGGGCGCGGGTGCGGCTCGATGCCGTGGCGGATGGCGTTCTCGACGAGCGGCTGCAGGATCAGGCTCGGCACGGGCGTGTCGAGGGCCGCCGCCTCGATGGCGAAGTCGACCGTCAGTCGGTCGTGGAAACGGATGCGCTCGATCTCGAGATATTTTTCGATGAACGCGATCTCCTCCCGCAGCGGGCTGAGCGGCTGCCCGGGATGGCTCATCGTCAGACGGAGAAGCTCGCCCAGCCGCACGAGCATGCGGTCGGCGGCGTCCACGTCGGAGTGCATGAGCGAGGCGATGCCGTTGAGCGTGTTGAACAGGAAGTGCGGCTTCAGCTGGCGCAACAGCGCCTGGAGCCGGGCCTCGGCCAGGTGCTTCTCCAGTTCGAGCGTGTGGACCGTGCGCTCGTGGTACTTGCGGTAGTAATCGATGGCGTGGCTGACCGAGATGATCACGCCATAGATCAGCAGGTTGAAGGGAAAGGTCTGGAAGAGCAGCGGCTGGAAAACCTCGCCGAAGCTCACCGGTTCGCCGATCAGCAGGCTGTGCACCTGCCCGACCAGTGCGCGCACGAGCACATAGACGAGCGAGACGACCACCGCCGCGGCGAGGTGGATGCCGGCGGCGCGCCACGGGGCGCCGGCCTCGGGCGGAAACCGCCGCGCGATCATCAGGATCGGCACCGACAACAGCGCCCACACGTACCAGTCACCCAGCGAGTAGCTGATGGCCTGGCCCCACGTGACCGTCCGCCCGAGCAGCGTGCTCGACAGGTAGAACTGGCTGGCAAACGCGAGGCCGACGAGCGTCCAGAAAACCAGCGCGCCCCCGAGACGGGGCAACGAACGGACGATCGAGGAGCCGGCGGACATCGCGCAAAAGGGATTGCGGTGTTTCTAGGATGGACAACCAATGGTGTCCAAGCCCCTTTCGCGCCTTTCGGATGACCCCCACCGCCCCACCCTCGCGTGACCGGCCCGGCCCCGCGCCCGCCGGGGTGCCGGCCGCCGCCGCCGTGCCCCCGCTGCTGCCGGTCATCCTGACCCTCGTCGTCGCGGCCATCCTCCTGAGCGTCGTGTTTGCCCGGCTCTTCCCGTCGGCCGCCCGATCGCAGGCCCTGCCCGCGGCGCGCTTCACCGACATCACGGTCGCCTCGGGCGTGCGCTTCGTCCAGCACAACGGCCTGCAGCCGTCGCCGACGACCCTTGGCGGCGGCGTCGCGGTCCTCGACTACGACGGCGACGGCCGGCCGGACCTGTTGTTTGTCGGCGGCACCCGCTGGCCGTGGGAGGATGACCTGGCCAAACACGTCGGCGAAAGCAGCCTCGTCCTCTACCACAACGAGGGCGGCGGACGGTTCAATGACGTGACAGCCAGCGCGGGCCTGACGGTCGAGCTGCAGGGCATGGGCGCCGCCGTCGGCGATTTCGACAACGATGGCCTGCCGGACGTCTTCGTCACGTGCGTCGGCACCAACCACCTCTTCCATAATCGCGGCCACGGCCAGTTCGAGGACGTCACCGAGCAGGCCGGCGTCGGCGGCGCGGACAACAGCTGGAGCACCGGCGCGACCTGGATCGACATCGACAACGACGGCCGGCTGGACCTCGTGGTGGCGCATTATGCGCGCTGGCCCGAGGAGGTGCCGCTGGCCATGGCCTTCAGCATCGCCGATCTCGGCCGTTCGTACGGCGCGCCCGCCGGTTTCATCGCCGCACTGCCCAGCGTGTACCGGAATGTCGGCCACGGCCGGTTCGTGCCCGTGCCCGGCGCCGCCGGGCTGCGCACGATCGATCGCGTCACCGGCCTGCCCGCCGCCAAGGCCCTGGCGGTCACACCGCTCGACGCCAACGGCGACGGCAAGCTGGACCTGCTGTTCACCTACCATACGGCGGAGAACGCGCTCTTCCTCAACCAGGGCGACGGGACGTTTCGCCCCTGGGTCGCGGGCCCGAACGCCCGCAACGAAGGTGTGTCGGCCGGGGTCGCCACCGCGAGCCTGCTCGCGCTCGCCAGCCGGCCCGACGTGGACGAACGCCTGGCGGCCTGGCAGGCCGCGTCCGGGCCGCGCGCGCGCGACGGTTTCGTGCACCTCGACGGCAAGCTGGGCGCGGCGCTGCTCGACTATGAATTCGACGGCCACCTGGCCGTGTTCGCCGGGGGCGGCCGCGCCGAGCCGGACACGAACAAGTTCGAAGGCGGGCGCGACTTCGCCGCGCCGCCCCGGCTGCTGCTGCACCGCAACGACTGGTTGCCGGCCCCGGTGGCCGGCCGCTGGAGCCAGCCCGTGGTCGCGCGCGGCATCGCCGTGGCCGACCTCGATGGCGACGGCGACGATGACGTCGTTATCGTCCAGCATGGCGGGCCCGCGATCGTGTTGCGCAACGACCAGCACAGCGGCCTGCCGTGGCTGCGCCTGCAGCTGATCGCGACTCGTTCCCAGCCCGAGGCCGGCGGCGCCCGCGTCGAGCTGCACACGCCGCGGCGCATCCAGGTCCAGACCGTCGCGCCCGCGATGGGATTCCTGGCGCAATCCGAGTCGGTGCTCACCTTTGGCCTGGGCGAAGACGCGCGCGTGCGGAAGATTGTCATCCGCTGGCCATCCGGCCAGCGGCAGGAATTGCGCCCCACGGGTCTCAACCGGACCCTGGTGATCCGCGAGCCCTGAGCGCCGGCCCGCGCCCGCTGCCCGGTTCAGACGAGGGCGTTCCGGCGCATCACCTCGGAGTACCAGTGCGCGCTCAGCTTGGGCGTGCGCCGCTGGGTCTTGAAATCGTTGTGCACGATCCCGAACCGGCGCTCGTAGCCGTCCTCCCACTCGAAATTATCGAGGAACGACCAGAGAAAATAGCCTTTGACGGGCGCGCCGTCCTTGATCGCGGCGCGGAGTTCGCGGAGGTAGTTGCGCACGCATTCGCGCCGGTGCAGGTCGTTCGCCTCGCCGTTCACCGGCGCGTCCTCGCTGTAACCGGCGCCGTGCTCGGTGATGTAGAGCGGCCGCGGCCCGTAGGCCTCGGTGAAGAATCGCGGCCCCCAATACAACACCTGCGGCAGCAGGTAGAGCCACGCGCAGTCGCCCTGTGGAAAACGAGCCGGGAACTCGAGGCGTTCCGGCCGGCCGTTCCTTCCGGCGCGCACGAAGAAGCCCGTGTAGATGTTCAGTCCCTGGAAATCCACGGGCGCCGAGATCAGCCGGAAGTCGCCCGGCTCGGCCCGCGCCGCGTCGGCGCCGGTGATCCGGCGGTAGGCCGCCGTATAGCGGCCGCGGAACACCGGGTCGAGCACCCGGATGTTTTCCTCGACGAAGGCGCGCCGCGCCGCGGCGATGTTCCGCGGCGTCAGGTCGAGCGGGACCGGCACGATCGCGTTGTCGGTCAGGCCGACGCGCGCGCCGCGCCCGCCGTGTTCCCGGACGGCGCGCACGCCGTGGCCGTGGCAAAGCAGCGCGTGGTGATAGGTCTGGTTGACGACGGCCTCGCTTTCCCGCGCGCCGGGTGCCTTCTGGCCGTTGCCGTAGCCAAGCCGCGTGAAGCAAAAAATTTCGTTCAGGGTGATCCAGTTCTTCACCCGGCCGCCGAAAGCCTGCACGATCACGTCCGCATAGCGCGCGAACGCGTCCGCCACGCCGCGCACGCGCCAGCCGCCGCGGTCCTCGAGCGCCTGCGGCAGGTCCCAGTGGAACATCGTCACCCAGGGCGTGATGCCGTGCCGCTCGAGCGAATCGAAGACCCGGTGATAGAAATCGAGGCCGGCCTGGTTCACGGCCCCGCTGCCATCCGGGATGATGCGCGGCCAGGCGAGCGACATCCGGTAGTGGCGGACGCCGAGCCGCCGCATCAGCGCGAAGTCCTCGTCGAACCGGTGATAGTGATCGCAAGCCACATCGAGGTTGTCGCCGTTGCGCACCGCCCCCGGGCGCCGGGCGAAGGTGTCCCAGACGGAGGCGCTTTTGCCGTCGGTGAAGGCCGCGCCTTCGATCTGCGGGGCAGCCATCGACACCCCCCAGGTGAAATTAGCCGGAAAACTCAAAGGCTTCATGGGGAGACAGGGAGGGAGAGCTGGGCGCGGTGCGTGAATACCGGCGGCAACGGGGCGCTACGCTGCGGGCACCGGCCCGGATGACAACGAGAGTCGCACTCTATCTATTGCGTAGGCGGAATGATCTCGTGCAATTCGAGGAAGAAAACCAGCGGCGTGTTTCGCGGCACGCCCTCGGGCCAGTCGGCCTCACGATAAGCCAGGGAAGGAGGGACGTAGACGAGACCCTTTCCTCCCACCCGCAGCAGTTGTACGCCCTCGGAGAGGCCCGGCAGCAGATCCTTCACCGCCATTCTTACGCGGGCTCGCGACAGCGCCGGAAGGCGCGTCCCGTCCGGAAGCGTGGCGGAAAAACTCATCGTCACGGTGTCGCCGGGACCGGGCGTCGGCCCCGTGCCCGGCTCCGTCAGGCGATAATGCAGGCCGCTCGCGGTGCGCTTCACCCCTTCCTTTTCGCGGAGAGTCCGAAAGTAATCCTCCATCGGGTCGGGGTTTTCGCGCGCGATCATTTCCTGGACCCGCCGGCTGATGTCGTCCCGCAGCCGCTTCGCGCCGTCATCGAGCGGCAGGCCCCGGCCCTCGTAGCTGGCGCGCACGCCGGCCGCAAAGGCATCGAACTGCGCCGGGGTCCAGCCCAGGTCCGAAATGCGGTTGTTCTCCGCCAGGTAGGATCCCAGCGCGGCGTAGGGCGCGAGGTCCCGCGGCAACCTCGCGACCTCGACCGGCGCCGGCGGCGCCGGCGGCGGGGGCGGCGGGCGCCGGTTTGCGCCCACAGTCCACGCCACCACGAGAACCAAGGCGATCAACGCCCCGATCGCCACGGGGCGCCACAGTGTGGCGGGGTTGGAGCGGGCAGGCGGTGGTTTCATGGGGCGTTGAGGCGGAGCAGTCTTGGGGGCGGCGCGTCAAAGGCACGCTCGGATTCGCGTCCATCCGGCCAACGAACTTTCAACCGGACCGGCCGCGCGGTGTCGGGATATCCGAAAAAGATCGTCGCGCTGGATTGCGAGAAATATCCGCCACCCGCGGCGATCTCCGCCGTCTGGGCCGTGCCATCGGCAAGCTCGAGCCGGAGGCGCGCGCCGACGGCCGCGGGGTTGCCGGACCGGCCGCGCAGGGCGACCGCGAAGCTGTGGCGGCCGGGTTGTCCACGGTTGAGGAATGCCAGCGCCGGGTCGTTGTTGCGCGTGACGAAGGCATCGGGCCAGCCGTCCTGGTTGAGGTCCGCCGCGACGAGCGCGCGCGCGTCGTGCCGCACAATAAATCCGCTCCGGGCCGGCGGCACCGGCGCGAATCCGCCCCGGCCGTCGCCCTGCAACAGCCAGCCCACGCCGCCGTCGAAACGCCCGACTTCGGGAATCGGCGCGTAGGAATTCCCCACGACCAGGAGATCGGCCCGGCCGTCGCCATCGAAGTCCCCCGCGAGCATGCCGGCGGCCGGCGCGATCTGGGCCAGCCGCGGCCACGGAACGAACCGGTACGTGCCATCGGGCTGCGACAGGAAAACCCCGCTGCGCAGCTCGGTGGCCGCGAGGCGGGTCGCGGCGTTCAGCGCCGCGGGCGGGAAGACTTCACCGAGCGTCGCCTTGGCGTAAGCATCCGTCGTCGGAAAGCGCGCCGCCAGCGCGGGGAACGCATGGAGCAATGCCTCGCGGTCGCGCACGGGAAACCAGCGGCCATCCTCCGCCTTGGCCTCGACCAGTTGCGGCGCGGACCCGCCGAGGCTGACGCCGGCATAAAGCACGGCCGGAGCGCCCACCGAGGCGTGATAGGGCGTGTTCAAGCCCACGTTGCCGACCGCGATGTCCGGCCGGCCATCGCCGTTGAAATCGGCCACGGCGAGCGAACGCCACCAACCCGTCCCGGCTGCGGAGAAGCCCAGCCGGTCGGACACGTCCTCGAAGGAGCGTCCGCCCACATTCCGATAGCATGCCACCGGGCCCCAATCATAGGCCACCAACAGGTCGGGCCAGCCATCGCCGTCCACGTCGGACCACATCGCCGCCGTGACCATCCCCCGCGCGGCGAGCATCGGGGCCAGCGCAGCGGTGACATCGACGTAGCGGTCCTGGCGCCACGCGAGCAGGACGCTCCGCGGCGCCTGCGGATACCGTCCCGGCACCACGCGTCCGCCGAGGAACAGCCCGAGGCGGCCGGTATGTTCGAAGTCGGCGGCGGCCACGGCGCCGACGCTGATCGACAGGTTGTCGGGGAGCATCCCCGCGGGTGCGGGCGAGAACCGGCCGTGCCCGTCGTTAAGCCAGAGCCGAGGCTGATAGAGCGGCGAATCGGCGGGCGCGGCCACGCCGGCCTTGGTCACGAGCAGGTCGAGGTCGCCATCGGCATCCGCGTCCAATGCGACGATCGGCCCGTCGGCCGCCGCGACGCCGTCGCGGAAGACGTTCCCACCGTAATCGAGGAACTGGCCGCCGCCGAGGTTCGACAACAGCCGGCCCGGCTCACCCGCCACGCCGCCGACCGCGAGGTCATCCTCGCCGTCGCCATCGAAGTCGGCGAAAGCCGCCGCGGGGCCTGGGCGGCCGAGACGGAAGGGCAGCAGCGGCTGGCGCGCAAGTTCATCGGACGGCGATTCGTGCGTCGCCACGTTGAGGGCGAGGTCGGCGCCGACCTCCTCGAACTGGCCGCGCGGTTTCACCGGTGCGGTGGGAGCGGCCGGCCCGGGCGGTTCGGTGATCGTGTAGCGGCGATCCACGGCTAGCCCGGTGAAAACCTGCCGGGCGCCGCTCGGCCATTCGACGGTCAGCCGCGCCACCGACGTGAGTTCGCCCAAGCCGAAATGCAGGCACGGCTCGCTGGTGGAGAGATAGCCCCGCGCCAGCGTGAGCGTGCGGACCTGCGGCCCCGCGGGCGTTTCGAGGCGGACGGTCGCGCCCACCCCGAAGCGATTGGAGACCGTGCCGCGCAGGTCGATGATGATGGAGTGCCCGGTCGTCGAGTCGTTGCGGCAGACGGTGACCTCCCCGTCGACGCTGGCATAGACGAGGTCGAGATCCCCGTCGCCGTCGAGGTCGCCAAACGCCCCGCCGGAGCCCAGGCCCACCTGGTTGAGGCCCCACGCGGCGCCCACCTCCTCGAACCGCAGGTCGCCGAGATTGTGGAAGGCGAGATGGCGCTCGAGTAGCGGTGGGCTGGCCTTGGTCACCCTGACGCGATCGGCCATGCGCTCGAAGCCCAGGACCCGCTTGACCAGGTCCGCATTGTGCAGTTCGCGGATCATGCCGTTGGTGAAAAACGCATCGAGGCGACCGTCGTTGTCCAGGTCCTCGAGGCGCACGGTCCAGGTCCAGTCCGTCGCGTCGAGCCCGGCGAGGCAGGCGGCCTCGAGCACGACGCCGGCGCCGGTGTTCAGGAAAAGCGCGTTGCGCATCATCTGCGGGGCGGCGTCGGGCCGCTGCTCGTTGTCCGTCAGCCCGGTGCGGAGCTTGGCCATGCCGCGCTGGTCCTTGTATCGGGTGGTCGCCGCCATGTCGGCCACGAGCAGGTCGATGTGGCCGTCGTTGTTCACGTCGCCGAGGTCGGAACCCATCGACGAATGCGGCGTGTGCGGCACGACCAATGACAGGACGTTGGTGAAGGTGCCGTTGCGGTTGTTGTGGTAGAGCTGGTCGGGGTCCTTGAAGTCGTTGGCCACATACAGGTCGGGCCAGCCGTCCTCGTCGAAATCCCACCAGGTGGCGGAATGCCCCTGGGTCTCACCGGTGATGCCGGCCGCGTCGGTCACGTCGGTGAAAGTGCCGTCGCGGTTGTTGTGGAAGAGGTGGTCGCGCTGGCCGTTGGGCCGCCGCTCGCCGTCGAGCAGGTTGGTCTGGACGTAGACGTCGAGCCAGCCGTCGCGATCGTAGTCGCAGAAGGCCGCCATGCCGCTGGCATCGGACAGGGCGAGGCCGCGCGCCGCCGCTTCCTCGCGAAACGTGCCGTCGCCCTGGTTGATGTAGAGCAGATTCGGCGCGCCGAAGCGGCAGACATAGAGATCGAGCCGGCCGTCGTTGTTCACGTCGGCGAACGCGGCGCCCTGTTTCCACGCGCCCGTGGGTCCGGCCACGCCCGCCTGGTCGGTCACATCCTCGAACTTGAAATGGCCGAGATTGCGGAAGAGGTGGTTGGGCCCGGTCTTGCTCACCACGAAAATGTCCGGCCGGCCGTCTCCGTCGTAATCGCCGATCGCCACGCCGGAGCCGATCGCGCCCAGGGTGAACTCGCGATAGTTTTCCCACCACATGCGGGGATCATCGTACGCGTTGAAGGCCTTGATCCCGGTTTCGGCGGGCGGCAGCAGCGCGAACAGCGTTGCGCCGCGGGGTCCCGAGCGTTCGGCCAGCGGCGCCTCGCTCAGCTGGCCGGCCGGGTCCGCCGCCACGAGGCTGGCAGTCTGGGCCAGGCAGCCCAGGAACAACGCCAGCCGGAAAACGGCGGGCCGCGGCAAACGCAGGGGCGTCGGGGCGTGGACGGACATGGCGGGCGTTGCGAGAGCCTGAAGGAAGGCTCGTTATCTCATGTTAGCGCAATCCCAGGATGGCCAGTCGAAGCTGAAATTAGCCTTATACTAAACGTTAGAGTAAGTCTCCCATTGGCGAATCCACGCCGCATAAAGAAACTTACGCCACCCACCCCTCCGCGGCGCTCCTAGCGGGCGCCCTTGGCTACCACGGCAGCCTTGCCATGAACCGGTCCACGAAATCCTTGGTCGTTATATTTGCGATGGCTGCCGCTGTCGCGGCGGGAGCCTGGGGTGTCCGCAACGTGGCCGCGCGTCGGCAATGGCAACGGATTCGTCCGGGCGCGCCGGACGCCGCCGCGCTCACGGCGCCGGGATTGGCGTCGCGCGTCAACGCCGCCGCCGATCGGCTCCGCGCCTGGCCACCGGACCGGGCCGCGCTCGCGGAGTTCTCCCGCCTGTGCCACGCCAACGGCTTGTTGCCGGCGGCGATCGCCGGCTATCGGGCGCTCATGGTGTTGGAGCCAGCCGAGCCGCGGTGGCCGCACCTGTTGGCCTCGATTCTCGCGGGTTATGGCCGGCTCGACGAAGCCCTGCCGTTGCTGCGGCGGACAACGACTCTCGCGCCGGACTATGTGCCGGCCTGGCTGCGCCTCGGCGACGCGCTGCTCAAATCCAACGCAGTCGAGGAGGCGGCGCGCGCCTACGAGTCCGCCCTGCGTCTCGCCCCCTCCAACCCGGACGCGCTGCTCGGGTTGGCGCGTTGTGACCTGCAAAAGGAGCGCTGGACTTCCGCGCGGCAACGCCTCCAGCAGATCGTCTCCGAGGCACCGGACTCGGCCGACGCGCTCAGCCTGCTGGCGACCGTCCAGGAGCGCCTCGGCAACGCGGCCGCCGCCGACGCCGCCCGCAGCCGGCAGTCCACCCAAGGCGTCTACGGCACCGCGCCCGACCCGTGGCTCGACGAGATCACCGGCTGGTGCCTCGATCCCTATCTCCTGCTTGTCGCCGGCTCGGCCGCGATCTCCGAAGGCGCACCCGCCAAAGCCCTGCCGTTGCTCGCCCGGGCCCAGACGCTGGCCCCGCAGGATCCGCGGATCCATCGCCAGGCGGCTAAGGCGCTGTCAAAGCTCGGCGACGCGAACCGGGCCCGCGCCGAACTCGAACGCGCGGTGGCGCTCGCACCGACGGACGACATGTTTCGCCTCGACCTGATCGCCTTCCTGCAGGCCGGGCGCGACCCGGCGGCCGTCGCCGCGGCGGTCCAGGACGGCGTCGCGGCGTGTCCCGGCAGCGCCGCCCTGCAATATGCGGCCGGCCGGATCGCCCGCGACGCCGGGCGGCTCGAGGAGGCGGCGGAACATTTCCGGCGGGCCTGGCAGGCCCAGCCCGATGAACCGGCGGCCGCCCGCGATCTGGCGCGCACGTATTTTCGCCTGAACCGCGACGACGACGGCATCGCCATCCTCGAACAAGTGCTGGCGGCGCAGCCGCGGGACGGCGCCACGCATGTCCTCCTGGTGCAGCACGGCATCGAGGCCGGCGACCGCCGGACCGAAGCGTGGCTCCGCCAGGCGCAGGGTGCCGGCGTGGCCGCGGACTCGCTCAACGACCTCGAGCAGGCTTACCGCCGCCGCTTCAGCCCCAGCCTCCGATGAGCCTCCTGCCGAAACCTGAAGCTGCCCCACCCAGCCGGCGCCCCACGTTGAAGGACGTGGCCCGGGCCGCGGGTTACCATGTCACCACGATTTCGCTGGCGCTGCGGCAACACCCGAGCATCCCGGACAAAACGCGCGTCCTGATCAAGCAGGTGGCCGACCGACTCGGCTACGAACGCGACCCGGTTTATCACGCGTTGAGCCGGTTCCGCGCGCAAGGGTGTGTGCGCGGCCCGGTGCCGCGCATTGCCTACCTGGAAAATTTTGGCGCGGGTTCCGGCTGTGCCCGGCCCGCCCATCTCCAGGCCATTCTCGAGGGCGCCCGCCGCCAGGCCGAACTGCTCGGCTATGCCATCGATCCCCAGGCCGTGGGCGAAGACGATCATGATTCGCGCAGCCTCACGCGGTACCTGAAGGAAAATGAGATCACGGGAATCGTGCTCGCGAGTTTCATGCCGGGCCTGGCCGAGATCGCGCTCAACTGGGACGACTACGCGGTGGCCAAGATCCACTCCCGCCACACCGAGCCCGAGGCCACGGTGGTGGGCAATGACCACATCCGCGAGGTCCGCCTCGCCTTCCAGCGCCTGTCCGCCCTTGGCTACCGGCGCATCGGCCTCGCCGTGGGCCGCGCGGACGAGGACGCCTGCGGCCACCGGCACACCGCGGGCTATTTGATGGAGGAGGCGTCGATCCCGGCGGAACGCCGGGTCCCGCCCCTGCTCTTTCCGTACAACTGCGACTGTCCGTTCCTCGCCGGCATGATCGGGCGCTGGATCCGGCGACACTCGGTCGACGTGGTGCTCTGCAACTGGGTTACGATCCAGGCCATGATCGAAACCCAGGGCCTGCGGGTGCCCGAGGACGTCGCGTGCGCCTGCCTTTGCCTGTGCGACCCGACGCCTCCCGGCCTCGCTGGCATCCGGCCGCGCCTCGACCTCTTGGGCGAACGCGCCGTCTCCATCGTGGTCGCCCAGCTGAAAACCACCGAACGGGGCGCGCCCGAATGCGCGTCCTCCATTTATGTCCAAAGCGTCTGGCAAGACGGCCTCTCCGCCCCTCCCCGGGTCTGATCCGATCCGCCCGTCCGGTCGATATTTCACCCTGGCCGACATCGCGGCCAAGGCCGGCGTGCACGTCACCACGGTTTCGCTGGCGCTGCGCGACCATCCCAGCATCCCGCCCGCCACGCGGGCCCGCATCCGGGCCGTCGCCAAGGAATTCAGCTATCAGCGCGACCCCCTGCTCGACGCCCTGAATTCGCATCGTGCCCGGCGGAACCGTCGCCCTCGCGTGGTCAATTCGGCGTTTGTCGTCCATGCCGGCGCCACCCGGCTCTTCGGGGGAAACCACTACCAGCCCCTGGTCTATGCCGGCGCAAAGAGCGCCGCCGAGGCGCACGGCCATGCGCTCGACATCTTCGTCGTCGGCGAGGGCCACCTCGCGCCGGCGCGGCTCAACACCATCCTCAGCTCGCGCGGCATCACGGCGGTGCTGCTCTCCACCTTCGAGATCGACATCGGCCAGCTCGACCTCGATTGGGACCAGTTCTGCGCGGTGAAGATCGAGTGCCTGCACCTGTCGCCGCACCTCGATGCCATTTCCAACGATCAACTCCAGGTCGCGCGGCTCGCGATGCGGCAATTGCGCAAGCTGGGTTACCGGCGGATCGGCCTGGCCACGGCGCGCGAGGACCAGACCCGGCTCGCCGAGTCGTTCGGCATGGGCGTGCTGATCGAGCAGGCGTCGTTGCCGGAGGCAGAGTGCGTGCCGCCCCTTTTCTTCAACGTCTCGGAAGTATCGCTGCTGCCCACGTTGATTCCGAATTGGATGAAGGCCAACGAGGTCGATGTGATCATTTCGAACTGGCCGGAGTTGTTCGACATCTTTGCCGCCGCGGGCATCCGGTTGCCGGAGGATATCGCGTTTGCCTGCCTCGACGTGCCCCCCAGCCAGCCGAAGGCCGCGGGCGTGGTGCAGAACCACCGGCTCGTGGGGCAGCGCGCCATGGAACAGCTCGCCATCATGTGCGAGACCTACCAGCGCGGTGTACCCGAGGCCCAGACCATCACCTTCATCCCCGGGTTCTGGCAGGACGGCCTGACCGCGCCCCCGCGGCCCCGGCGGATGGCGTCCTGACCCGCCCGGCGACCGCCAGGAAGCCGGCGCCAGCCGGTCTATTCTACCGATAGAGCCGGGAACTTTTTGTCTCCGGTGGCAGCGCCGCGCGTTATCCGTCTGCGACCTAATGCGCAGTTTACCCCTCGTCCACGCCACTTCGCCCCGACTTTAGCGCGTTTGCCCACGAACCGCGTCCCTCCCTTTTGCCGGCCCTGAGGCCGGTGAAATTGCCAGTAAACCGACCGACCCCTCCATGAACCATCCGATACCTAAACCCAGTCCTTCGAGCCGAACGGGATTTCTCCGTGCGTGCTCTTTCCTCGTGCTGCCTGCCTTGGGAACCTTCGCCTTCGCCCAGTCGTCCACCCCCGCGGCGGCGCCGGAAGGCGAAGTGGTGAAGCTGAACACCTTCACCGTCTCGACTGAGCGGGACTATGGTTACCAAGCCACCAACTCGATCGCGGGCACGCGCACCGACACCCCGATCAAGGACATCCCGATCAACATCCAGGTCTTCACCCGCGACCTGGCGGATGACCTGAACATCAAGAACCAAGTCGATCTCGAGGCCTACAACGCCTCGTTGGTCTATGGCGCCGCGGACTTCTTCTCCGACACGCCCATCCAACAGCCGTACCAGAACTTCCTTTTCCGCGGCTTCCGCCAGAACTGGGGCCTGCGCGACGGCATTCGCGAGTATGATCCCATCGACATGCAGAACCTCGCGCGTGTCGAAGTCGTCAAGGGCCCGGCGGCCGCGCTCTACGGCCTCGCCTACCCCGGCGGCGTGATGAACAACATCACCAAGTCCGTCGATTACGGCCGGAACTTCGTCAGCACCCGCGTCACCGTCGGCGGCGAGGGCGACTATCGCGGCACCATCGACCTGAACGTCACCGGCAAGGCGGCCGGCGGCCACGTCGGTGTGCGCTACGACGGCACCTACGAGAAGACCGCGGATTCGCGCAAGCATTCCGATGGCAAGGTGACGCTCCATGCCCTCAACCTCGATTGGATGCCGATGCCCGACACCGAGCTCGAGCTTCTCGTGGAAAAGGGGTTCCGCGCCAAGCCCAACGGCCTCGGCTGGTTCACCACCAGTGAAGCCGGCGCCGCGGGCAACCAGGCGGCGATCCCGCTCCAGATCCTCCACCCCGACGTACCCTGGGACTGGAATTGGGCCAATGGCCGCAATTTCGACTCGCTCACCACGGACCTGTATCGTGGCAAGGTCACCCAAAAGGTCGGCGACAACCTGCAAATTCAGGCCTACATGCAGTACTCCGATCGCCTGGAGAAAGCCGGCGACGGCTGGGATGCCAACGGCTCGGGCGGCGCCAACAGCTGGGAGTCGGCGAGCAGCGGCTGGGATGCCACCACGAACACCATCACCAGCACCTACAACTATCGCGACTGGGGCAACCAGATGCACGCCTATGGCGTGACCGCCGTCTACAAGCAGGATTTCGGCCCGACCAAGAACACGTTCGCCTTCGGCAGCAACGTTTGGGCCGAGCACGAGCTCGCGCGCCACGCCGCGCCGCTCAACCCGCTGGCGTCCGCCTATGTCTATCCGGGCAAGGCCGACGTCAACACGTCGGTCACCGCCTTCGGCCCGCCCGACCTCACCGTCGACCTGACCGGCGGCAATGGCTCCCACCACGAAAACAACTCGAACGACTACTACTTCGTGAACTGGCAGATGTCGACGCTCCCGGGCGACCGCCTGAAGACCAACATCGGCATCAACAAGACCAACATGAAGCTGGTCGGTTGGAACAACGCCGTTTCGACGTCCCCGGACACGTTCTACAAGGCCTCGAAGGTCTCGCCGCTCTACGGCGCGGTATTCGATATCACGAAGGAGATCTCGGTGTTCGCGGTGCATGCGACGTCCCTGTTCCCCGACACCACCAAGGACAGCTTCGGCCATACGTTCTCGCCCCAGGTCGGGTCGAGCTACGAGGCCGGCTTCAAGTTCGACGTGGCCAACGGCATGTTCAGCGGCACCGTCAGCTACTACAATATCAAGCAGACAGGCGGCTCGCAGAACGATCCCAACCAGCCGAATGCCACGACGCTCATCTATGATGCGCTCACGCCGGCCCAGCAGCTTGCCCAGTACGGCGGCATCCGCCCGCTCGGCGACATCATCCAGGGTGGCGAACAGAAATCGAAGGGCATCGAGGTCGATGTCGTCTATCAGCCCAGCAAGCACTGGCAGGTGGTCGGCAGCTTCGCGAATACCGACCACAAGTTCACCAAGTCGGCCGTCGCCTCCACCATCGGCGAGACCTACCCGCAGGCGATCAAGACCCGGTACTCCCTGCTCACGCAGTACAACTTCATCTCGGGAAGCCTGAAGGGCCTGAAGGTCGGCGGCGGTTACGCCGGCGGCACCAAGTCGCTGCAGGACTACCAGAACTGGGGCGGCCGCGACGTCGCGCGCTACTGGCCGGGACGTTCGACGCTCGAGGTGTTTGGCGCCTACCGGTTCCAATCCTTCGGGCACAACGCCATGGTCCAGCTCAACATCAAGAACCTCACGAAGGCTCCGCAATACGTGGGCTGGAAGGCCACGGGCTCGTCCTCGACCCTGGCCACCGTCCCGTACGAGATTCCGACGCCGATCGTCTACCGTCTGACCTTCGGTCTCGACTTCTGAGCCGCGGCCTCACCGCCAAGGTTTCCTCAAAGGAGGCGGATGATTCCGCCTCCTTTTTTCTTTGGGTCATTCTTCCCTGCCGGCGGACAACATCCCTAAGGTCCCGCCGCGCCCATGACGTGCTGGTGCGGCCGGCCGGGCGTCCCCGGAGCGGGCCACGGGAACCGCTTCAGCTCGACTTCGCTCGCCCGGGCCGTGCCTTCCCGAATGACATAGCACTGGTCCATCGCGGGCAGGGACACCACTTGCGTCTTGCCGGTGCGGGGCCAGGAAATCTCCACCCGCACGACCGCGGTCGCCTGGCCGAGACCGATCTCCTGGCGCATCGGTGACGCGCCGAAGCTGCCGCCGCTGCCCACCGTGCGGTAGATCGACCGCTCGCCCGCCGCTGTCTGGACCACCACCTTGATGACAGCGCCGATGGCCGCGCGATTCGACTGCACGCCCTCGAGCTTCAGCTTGAGCCAATGGTTGCCGTGGCCCGGGTTCGCGAACAACTGCCGCGGATAGTGATCACCCGGATAGGCGCCGCCCAACACCGAATAGACATCCTGGTCGCCGTCGTTGTTGAGGTCGCCGAAGGCGATACCGTGGCCCTTCTGCAGCTGGCCGAAGCCGCCGGAGGTCGTCACTTCCTGGAAATGACCGGCGCCGTCGTTGCGGAACATGCGGTTCGGGATCAGCGTGGAAAGCGACGGATCACCCGTGCCGGCGTAGAAATCCAGCCAGCCGTCATTGTCGAGGTCGCCAAAATTCCCGCTCATCGCGTGGATCACGCGGTTCAATCCCGCCGCGGCGGTGACGTCGGCGAAGGTCCCGTCGTGATTGTTGTGGTACAGCCGCGGTCGCGCGGCGTCGCTGGGCAGCCCGAGGTAATCCGCCGCCACGTCGCCGACATCGTGAATCCGGTAGCCGGTCACCAGGATGTCGGGCCAGCCGTCGTTGTCGTAATCCCAGAACCAGCACGGAAAACTGTAGACCGGCTCGGTCACGCCCGCCGCCGACGCGACGTTCGTGAAATGCCACGCGGGCGCGCGGGAGCGTGGTGCGTCCGCGGCGGCCGGCGCCGGCCCGTCGTTGCGCAACAGCAGATTGGGCCCGTCGCGGAGCGAGAGATAAATATCGGGCCGCCCGTCGCGATTGTAGTCGCCGCTCACGACGGCCTTGACGAATTCGGTATACGCGACGCCGGTCGCCGTCGCGCACTCCGTGAAGGTGCCGTCGCCGTTGTTGTGATAGAGTTCGCAGGGATGGACCGATTTTGTGCCTTCCGACTCGTTCCCGATGAACAGGTCGATCCAGCCGTCGCCATCGTAATCGAGCCAGGTCGCAGCCTGCGTCGGGTGGAAACTCAGCAACCCTGCCTCTTCGGTCACGTCGGTGAACGTGCCGTCGCCATTGTTGCGCAAGAGTGAATTCGGGAATCGGCCCTCCTCGCCGAGCCACGCACCGCGCAGGATGAAGACGTCCATGAACCCGTCGTTGTTGTAGTCCGCCTGGAACATGTTGAGGCCGCCGGTGAGCCCGAGCAGGCCGGCTGCCGCCGTGCAGTCCGTGAAGGTGCCATCGCCGTTGTTGCGGAACAGGCGCAGCTGGCTGTGAAAGCCGTAGCCCGAAACCATCACGTCGAGCAGGCCGTCGTTGTTGAAGTCATCGAGTACCACGCCGCCGGAAAGATCGTCCACGTCGAGCCCGAGCGGACCGGCCACGTCGCGGAAACGCCCGATGTCATACTCGGAGGCGAAGACCTTGGGATCGATCCGCCACTGCGGCGGCACGCCGTCGGGGTACTCGCCCAGGGTCATCGACGCGATGTTGAGCAGCCAGCCGGCGTCGAATCGCCTGGGGTCGTGCTCCAGCAGCCGGGTGAGCAGCCCGACGGCCGCCCGCGATCCGCGCTGGATCCGATGCACACCGCCGCCCTGGATGGGCAGCAGGCACGAATCGGCATTGTGGTTGGTCATACAGTTCTCCTGCTCGCCAAGGCGCAGATTGCAGAGCGCCTCCATGAACAGGAGCTTGTCGCGGATGACCGGCGCGATGCCGGTGCCGCTGGTCGTGGCGACGCGCTCGTAGGCCTCGAATTCCCGCAGGGCCGCCTCGCTCTGGCCGTCATTGAGCAGGGCCTCGCCGAGCCGGCCCATGAGCGGGAGGGCCTCCGCCGGTGACGCGGCGGCGGCGATCTTTTCCCGCAAAACGACGATGGCCTTGCCGGACAGAAAGGGATGGGCGAATGGGTGCGCCTGCGCCTCCAGTCCCGCCAGGCGCTCCACCATGCGCCGCGTTCCCTCGGCCTGCGGTGGCGGGGCGGTGGGATCGCAGATTTCGGGAGCGCGCGGCGCGGTCGGCCCGGGGGTGGGCGTGGCGGCCGACAGGGCACCGCCCGCGGCGAAGAGCGCGATCACGCCGCTGCGAACGACGCCGGTCGCGACGCAGTGGATTGCGGCTCGAGCTCGGTTGCAGGGCATGTCCGACGATGGTTTCCCGCCGACGCGGCGGCGAAACAATTCCTGCCGTTTGCGCCGGCGGGCGCAAAATTGAATGGCGGCCCCGGTCCTTCCCGCCCCAGTCTAGGCCATGCCCCTCGCCCCGCCCTCGAAAGCCCGCCTGCAGGCCACGGCCGCCTGCGCGGGTGGGCTCCTGCTCTGGTGGCGGCTGGGCGGTGTCGCCGCCGCGGGCTTCGCCGGCCTGACCGCGGCCCTCGCGCTGGTCGCCTGGACCAGCCCGGCACGCTATGCGCCCGTGCAACGCGCGCTCGACCGAGTCCTCCACGGCATCCTCGCCGCGCTCACGTGGGTGCTCCTCGGCCTTATCTACCTTTCGGTCTTCGCCCCCCTGCGGCTCTGGCGGCACCTGCGGGGCGTCGATCCGCTCCAACGGCACCCGGACCCGGCCGCCGCCTCCTATCTGCTCCCGCTGCCGCCGGGCATGCCGGATCGATTCGACCGGCAGTTCTGATGCGCCTGCTCGGGCTCAGCGCTTATTATCACGACTCCGCCGCCGCCCTGCTGGACGATGGCGTCATCGTCGCCGCCGCGCAGGAGGAACGGTTCAGCCGGGTCAAGCACGACAACCGTTTCCCGCATTCCGCCGCCGCCTGGTGCCTGGCGCAGGCCCGCGGGCCGCTCGACGCCGTCGTCTACTACGAGAAACCGCTGCTCAAGTTCGAGCGCATCCTCGCGACCGCCGCCGCGGTCGCGCCGCGAGGCTTCCGCGCCTTCGCCGCGGCCCTGCCCGGTTGGCTGAACGAAAAACTCTGGCTGCCGGGCGTCATCGAGGACGAAATCGCCCGGTTGGGCTGCGCGCGCGTCCCGGTGCATTTCACCGGCCACCACGAGGCGCACGCAGCCAGCGCCTTCTTTCCCTCGCCCTTCCCGCACGCCGCGATCCTCACGCTCGACGGCGTCGGCGAATGGACCACGACCGCCCTTGGCCGCGGCGCGGACAACCAAATCGAGCTGTTGCGCGAGCTGCGCTTCCCCCACTCGCTCGGCCTGCTGTATTCGGCCTTCACTTATCATTGCGGCTTCCGGGTGAATTCCGGCGAATACAAGCTAATGGGCCTCGCGCCGTACGGAGAGCCGCGCCATGCCGCCGCGATCCTCGCGCACCTCATCGATCTCAAACCCGACGGCTCGTTCCGCCTGCATCTCGATTACTTCGGCTACTTGCTCGGCGAAACGATGACCAACGATCGATTCACCGCGCTCTTCGGCCTGCCGCCGCGCCGGCCGGACGAGCTGATCACCCAGGCGCACTGCGACCTGGCCCGCTCGGTGCAGCAGGTGACCGAGGAAATCGTGCTCCGCCTGGCGCGCACGCTCCGGCAGATGACCGGCGAGGACAATCTCTGCCTCGCGGGCGGCGTC
>Ga0310810_10000394_pt1 | contig 45369 bp, 58 predicted proteins | sample NCmetagenome_FD_207641 | JGI IMG/M metagenome (GOLD analysis project Ga0310810, IMG submission 207641) | Soil microbial communities from experimental microcosm in Duke University, North Carolina, United States - NC | ecosystem: Engineered > Artificial ecosystem > Soil microcosm > Unclassified ...
GCCGGGGGTCCGGCTGGGGGGTGGAGCCGGGAGCCGGGTGCCAGGGGTCCGCAGGGAGCCGGGTGCCGGGATCGGGCCGGGGGGTGCGGGTCCGGGGTCTGGGTCCTGGGAAAAGTGGGACAGTGGGACTTGGCGGTTGGGCATTCGTCGTGTACCTTTGGGCCCATGGGGACATACCTCATAGCCGAAGGAGAAGAGTATGGCTGACCTGAAGCTGAGCGGACCCTCGTTCGAGAGGATTCTGATCGGCAAGGAAGAAGCAGAGCAGCTGCTGGGGACCAACGTCCACAACCGCAGCGTCCGGGAAGGCAGGGTCCGCAACTACGCGGTCGACATGCTCACCGGGAACTGGCTGGAGACCGGCGACGCGATCAAGATCGCCAAAGACGGCTCCATGCTCGACGGACAGCACCGGCTGCTGGCTATCCTCAAGGCCACCGGAGACGACATCGTCCGGCTGGGCACCAAGGAGTACAAGCCCAACAAGACCCTGAAGGTCTGGTTCAACATCGCACGCGGCCTGGACAAGAGCAGCCAGCGCGCGATGGACATCGGGGCCGGACGTTCCCTCGCCGACGTGCTCCACCTGGAGTACGGCGAGACCAACACCAACAACCTCGCCTCGATCATCCGGATCATCCACTCCTGGGAGTCCGGGTACCGCAAGCAGATCGCCAAGCGGGAGCTGGCGACCAACGCCACCATCCTCTCGTTCTACGAGAAGGACCCGGACACCTTCCGGGTGCTGACGGCGACGGTCAAGCGCGAAGGCAAGTACATCCCCCTGGCTCCTTCTGTGCTGGCCCTGTGCCACTACATTCTGGAGGAGCGCGACGTTAACGACGCCGAGGAGTTCTTCGCCCGGCTCGCCGACGGCCAGGGCCTGTTCAAGAACGACCCGATCTACGAGCTGCGTGAGCGGCTGCGGGATCTGCGCGACGAGCGCGGGGCCGGGCACCGCTACATCGCCTACACCCTGGCGCTGGTCATCAAGGCATGGAACGCCTACCGCCAGAACGAGAAGATCAACATCCTGTCGTTCAAGATGGGCGGCAAGAACCCTGAGTCCTTCCCGGAGCCGATGTGACCGCTAAGCCGCCCCGTGGGGGCAAGACCGGAAAGTCGATGTCCCCGAAGAAGACGCTGCACAAGGACAAGGCTCCCCCGCTGATGTGGACCGAGTTCCTCAAGGACGTCAAGAAGTTCCGCGAGGACGCCGGGCTCACTGTTGCGGAGGTCGCCGACATCCTCGGTGTCACGACTTCCAAGATCCTGATCTGGGAACGCGGCACGTCCACGCCCCACCCGCACGACCTGTGCGTGTACCTGGCTGCCATCGGAGTCAAGCGACTGCGTGTGGAGTAGGGGGACCGGCGTGGGCTACCACAAGAAGCATCGGGAGATGCTCGAAGACCCGTACTACACGGAGACGGTAGCCAGGCTGCGGCAGGCTCGCGAGAACGCGGACCTGTCGCAGCTCATCGTGGCCCGAGCGATCGGTGTCACCTGGGAGTCCGTGTCCGCCTGGGAAAGGGGTGTAACCATCCCATCCCTGTACCACTTTCTCGAATGGTGCAAGGTGCTCGTGTTCGAGGTGAAGGAGAAGCAGCCATGAGAGGTTGCCCGTGGGGCTGCTACGGAGCTGGTCCCGACTGGGACCACTACGATTCTTGCCCATATTGGCCGGGGTCGGAGTGGGCCCGGCGCCATGGCCACATGGAGAACTGCGGGGGCCTGGTCGACTGCGACGTGATCCACCCATACGAACCGTTCGACCTGTGCGAATGCATGGGCCAGTGTCACTACTGCTCACACATCGGCTGCGAGCGATGCATTGAGAAGGCGTATCGCGACCTGCCGTGGTGGCGCAAGCTGTTCCAGCGGTTCAGGTACGTAGCCGAACACTAGGAATGTCGGACCCACGTCTTATGATCTTCCCACAAGGGAGGGATCATGGACAATTCAACCAGCAAGGGCCGTCGGAACGTTGACGATTCAACGTCTCCGGCGGCCCTTTGTGCTGTCTGCGGCAAGCCCCTGGAACGCGTCATGGTGTCCCTCGGCATGGTGTCGCACCCCGCTTGTAGCGTCACCGGCGTGGAGGCGGAACGGGACAACCCGAACGTGGTCAACCCGTTCACCGCGCCCGGAGACAGCCCCATCCCGGACCTTGCCTCGGACCTGAAGGCCGAAGTCATGACCATGGTCCGCATGTACGAGGAGTTCACGCCCCGCAAGATGCAGCTGGCACTCGGGCCGTCGGACCTCGGCGTCGAATGCGACCGGCGGCTGGCGTACAAGATCGCCGGAGTGACCGGCTACAACACCGGCGACCCATGGGCCGCGTTCGTCGGCAGCTCCATCCACACTCGCCTGGAAGAAGTGATCCGCAAGTACGCCCAGCGGACCAAGGCGAACTGGCTGATCGAACAGCAGGTCCAGGTCACCCCCGAAATCCGGGGCCGGGCCGACCTGGTGTACGACGACCTGGTCATCGACATCAAATCCGCGTCGCCGGACGTGATGAAGAAGCTTCCCGACACCGGCCCCCGGCCTTCCTATCTGCCCCAGATCCACTCCTACGCGTACGGGCTCAACGCCACCGGGCACAAGATCACCAAGGTGGCCTTCGTCTTCGTCCCCAGGTCCGGGCGGCTGGATGACATGTACGTGTGGGCCGACAAGTACCGGCCGGAGATCGCCGAGAAGGCCCTGGCGCGGGTGTACCGGTTCGCCCGGCGGCTCGAACAGCTCGACATCCTGAACAATCCAGAACTGTGGGAGACAGTCCCTCCGAATCCGGACTACCTGTGGTGCCAATACTGCCCCTTGTTCAACAGGGCCATGGGCGCCGGGGAACCGGCAACGAACAAAGGGTGCGCAGGGTACAAAATGGTCAAAAAGGAGAAGAAGTGAGAGGCGACCGAGATGATCCATTGGAACTGCTCTATGAGGCGTTGTGCGCCCAGTCCCTCATGGCGGAGAAGTTGATAGATGAGTTGAAGTTGATTATGCCGCCGCGCGACGGGTCTCTGACCAGGCTGTTCATGAGAAACGGGGACTGCATCAATCGTCTGCGCAGTGCGCTTGATCGAATCGACCGGGCGAAGGCCAAAGAGGAGAAGTGAACTGTGAGTAGCTACGACATCGCCATCATCGTCAGGGACACCGAGGTCGGCAACCTGACCTACGGGGTCAAGGACCTCAACCTGACGCTACGTGGCGACGGCGACATCATCCTGGCCACCGACGACGGCGTCTTGACCGTCCGGGCCCCCGGGGCCCTCAAGGCCATCATCGAGGCGGTTGCCGAGGCGGCACAGGACAGCAAGGCGACCAGCACGAGCATCAACACCAAGATGCAGGGCATCCAGGAGAAGATCCAGCAGCTGCGGGACCGGAGGTAAGTCATGGCATTCGATGAAGACTGGGACGCCGAGAGGGAAGTCGACTACTTCGACGCCTCCCTCGCCCAGAACCACCTGCTGATCATCCGCGCCTTCGACGCGCCCAGGTACTACCGGACCGAGAACAACCCCGACGGCATGGTCCACCCGGGCCGGGGCAAGGACTTCGACCCGTTCCCCAACACCGTGGTCCGCTGCGCCGTGGCCGACCTGGACGCCGACGACGGCCCCCGGATCTACCCGGAAAGCGTCCTGTTCCCGTTCAGCATCACCAAGACGGCCAAGAACTGGGTCGGCAAGGGTCCGCAGCTGCTGATGTGGCGCAAGACCGGCCCGAAGCAGACCGACCCCTACGAGCTGCGCAACATGCGCGGCGACGACGAGTCGGTGAAGGTGGGCACGCAGTTCCTCAACGAGCACCCCGAGTTCATGGAGCTGAAGGCACCGGAGCCCTACGACGAGCGTCCCCCGTCCAAGGACCGCGACCGGGACCGGCGTGACGACCGGGACCGCTACGACGACCGGGATCGGGACCGCTACGACGACCGCCGGGACTCCCGCCGCGACGACGACTGGGGCCGGGAACGCCGTCCGAGCGGCGGCGGGCGCCGTGACTCCGGTGGAGCCCGCGACTGGGGCCAGCACGACGACCGGCGCTTCGACGACCGGGGAGGGCGGCGGGAGAGCGCTCCCCCGCGCCGTGACGCCTACGCCGACGATCCGTGGCGGCAGCCTAGCCACGACGAGCGGCGCCGGGGCGACGGTGACGGCTCGTTCATGTCCCGCAGCCGCAACCATCGCGGCGAGCCGCAGAACGACGACGAGATCCCGTTCTGATCCCTGGGGATTAACGAGGCCCGGCCGCTTACATGGGGACCGGCCGGGCCTCAAGGAGAAGGAACCCGAGGCTGAAGCAGATCAGTCCTGGGAGACCTTGTGATCAACGATAGGGCCCCGTGTGGTGCTGGCGCAATCGGCGATCACGGGCGTAGCCTGACGGGACCGCTTGAGCGCAAAGCGGCCCCGCGACGCGCAAACGCCCGGGGCCGTCGGTCTGCTCTCATCCCACTGAGAGGACGCCAATGACCGTAGCAGCCAGTTCTGGTCGGGGCCAAGGCCCAATTGCCCAGGCTGCCCGTATTTGGGCCGAGAATGGCTTTTCTGTTGTCCCAATTCGGGCCGATGGAACCAAGAAGCCTTCTGTCGAATGGTCCGCTCTCCAACGAAAAGCCGCATCTGTCGAAAAGGTCGCGCAGTGGTGGTCCCTGCGGCCACATGACGGCATTGGGGTCATCTGCGGCCAGGTGTCGGGCAACCTGGAGATGACCGAGCTGGAGGGCCGGGCCACCTCCGACGAATCGGTTGCCATGATCTATGACGCATTCGAGTCGCACGGCGAGGACGCGCTGGACTTCTGTGACGCCTTGTGGACCGCCGGGTATGTCGAGATCACCCCGTCGGGCGGCATCCACTTCCTGTACCGCGTGTCCGATCATGAGGTGCCCGGCAACACCAAGATCGCCCGGCGTCTGGCGACCGAGCAGGAGCTGGCCGACAAGCCCGACGACAAGATCAAGGTCCTCGCGGAGACTCGCGGCGAGGGCGGCTATGTGATCGTGGCGCCGACCGCAGGGACCGTGCATCCCAGTGGAAATGCATGGGAGGTCCAGGTCGGCAAGATCGGCCAGGTTCCCACGATCACCTGGGAGCAGCGCAACCTGCTGCACAAGGTGCTGCACCAGGTCCTCGACCGGATGCCCGAGCCGGTAGTGCCGCCGCCGCGACCGGCCCCGGCGATCACTGGGCCCCGCGCCAACCGTCCCGGCGACGACTTCAACGAGCGCGGCGACTGGTACGACATCCTGCCTGCGCACGGCTGGACGGTCCACCACGCCATCGGGGGCACCACGTACTGGACCCGGCCCGGAAAGGACCGCAGCGACGGCCACAGCGCCACGACGGGGCACGCTGGCGTCGGTGCCGCCGACCGGCTGTACATCATGTCCTCGGCGACCGAGTTCAACACCGACGAACCCATGACCAAGTTCTACGTGTACGCACACTACGAGCACAACGGGGACCAGAAGGAAGCCGCCAAGGCCCTGGCGCGCAAGGGTTTCGGGGACCAGAGCGCCACCTTCATCCGGCCCGACTACGACACGTGGGACTCTGGGAGCGGGTGGGTGCGGTCCACTGTGGAAATTGAAGATGGTCGCTCCGGAAAGTCCAATGTGGACAGTCCATCAACGGTCCCTTCTCCCAAGTTCCCTACCCTGGCCCGATCCCGAGGAGTCCGGGACTTTACGCTCACCGGCGCCTGCGTCCGGTTCGTGGACGAGAACCGCTGCTGCATCCGCTACGTCACCGAGCAGAAGATGTGGCGCGTCTGGGACGGCACCCGCTGGGCCGAAGACCCCAACGGCGCCCAGGTACAGGTGGCCTGGGAGGCGATGACCGAACAGATGGACGCCGAGGCGCAGAGGATGACCCAGGAGGGCAGCGACTTCGCCAAGGCGTACACGTCGCACGTGAAGAAGCTGCGCAACAGCGGACCCAGCGGTGCCCTGAAGATCATCCAGAGCCACGTGTCGTGTTCCGCCCGAGACTTCGACGCCAACCCCCGATACCTCAACCTGCGCAACGGCATCTTCGACGTGACCACCTTGCAGTTCCTGCCCCATGACCCCAAGTACATGCTGACCAAGATGATGGGCTGCGGCTACGACGATCAAGCCAAGGCACCCCGGGCCGAGAAGTTCTTCGCCGAGCTGATGCCGGACTTCGAGCAGCGCGACTATGTCATGCGGGCCCTGGGCTACACCCTGACCGGCGAAGCGGACCAGCGGGCCTTCTTCCTGCTGCACGGCATGCCGGGCACCGGCAAGAGCCAGTTCCTGGAAATGATGCGCGACCTGTTCGGCGAGTACGGCGTCACCGCCATGGCATCCACGTTCCACAAGCGGCCCAACAACGGCCAGGCGACCCCGGACCTGCACGTGCTGCGCGGAGCCCGGTTCATCACCACCTCGGAGACCAGCCAGGAGACCCAGCTGGACGAGGAGCTGATCAAGCGGTTCACCGGAAAGGACCAGATCTCCTCCCGCAGCCTGTACGAGGCGCCGCAGGAGTGGATCCCGCAGGGGACCATCTGGTTCGCGACCAACCACCTGCCGAAGTTCGCCAGCGACGAGGATGCGGTGTGGCGCCGGGTCAAGACGCTGTCGTTCAACACCCAGTTCTCCGATGATGGGTCCACCGGTCAGCTGTCCGAGCCGAACATCGGCCGCAAGATCGCCGCCGAAGAGTCCGACGGGCTGTTCATGCTGCTGGTGTCCGCGCTGCGAACGTACCGAGCCGCCGGTCGCCTGTCCGAACCCAGCGCGGTGAAGCAGGCTGTCGCCGACCACAAGCAGTCGGTGGATCCCATCGCCCAGTTCGTCGCCGACTCGATCGAAGCCGGGGAACTGGTCGAGGCTCCCGGCGAGCGGACCGAGTTCGGCGCCGTGTACCAGGCGTACTGCAACTACCACAAGCAAGAGATCGGGCCCTATCCACTGGGACGCCGCCGGTTCGCCGATGCCCTTCGAGGGGTCCTGCGCTACGACAGGTTGATCAAGAGCAATGCCAAGACATGGTTGCCCGGTTGGCGCAAAAGCGGCTGGGTCGTAGGAGGAACCGACATTGGAGGCAGCAGCGATGAAGTGGACCCGTAGCAGCAGATGCGACAACGGCCACTGCGTGGAGGTGGCGGTCTACGACGGCAGCGGCACCGAGTACAACAACATGGTGGCCGTGCGCAACAGCCGGATCCCTGGTGAGATCGCCTGGTTCACCCCGATCGAGTGGGCCGAGTTCGTTGCTGGCGTCAAGGCTGGAGACTTCGACCTGTGATCTGGTCCGACGCCGACATCCTCAAAGCCCTCCGCAACGGCCTGATACGGATCTACCCGCCCGTGTTCCCCGGGTACGCCGGACCAGTCCAGCCAGCGTCGCTGGAACTGCGGGTCGCCGAGGACATCGACCTGCCCGGTGACGCGTTCCAGCTGACCCACACCGTGGAAGTCGTCACCCTCGGACGCACCGTCGCGGCGCAGCTCAACGGCAAAAGCAGCTGGGCCCGCCGGGGACTGCTGGTGCACTCCACCGGCGGCTGGATCGACCCGGGATTCTCCGGCCAGATCGTGCTGGAGCTGAAGAACCTGCGCCGTGAGCCGCTGCGCATCCCCCGCGACACACGCCTGTGCCAGCTGGTGTTCCACCCCCTGCTGACCCCGGCGGACCACGCCTACGGCGACCCGTGGCTCGACAGCCACTACCAGGGCCAGCGCGGCAACGCACCCAGCCACCTCGACGACAAATAGGACGTTTAACTGCTAGCCTGGGCATATGGTCGCGCCCAGCCTGCGGGCGCTGGGAGCTGTCACAGCGGCCAGCACCGGCAGCCCCACCTTCGCCGCCCCGGCCGGAGCCCAGGCGTCCGACCTGATCGTGTGCGCCTGGTTCCAAGACGACGGGCGTACCAGCGTCTCCGGCGTGCTGCCGCCCGGGTTCTTCATCGCCACCGACACCCCGCAGGTCAACAATCCTCTGGCTGGATCGCCCTCGCACCGGCTCAACGTGTACCAAGGTGTCTTCTCCGCCGTCGGGCCCGGCCCGTACACCTTCACCGTCGTCCCCGGCATCGGCACCCCGACACCGTTCTGCGAGGGCCGCACCGGCGCCATACAGGACGCTGGGACGCCGTGGAGCGGAACCCCCGACGGAGCCACCTCCGGTGACACCAACGTCTCCACCGCCCCGCTGGTGACCTCCAGCAGCCTCGTCAACGACTGCTACGCGCTGTACATCTCCACCAACTGGAACGGCGGGGCGTGGACGCCGCCGGTCGGGTACACCGAACGCTGGGACGCCAACGACCGCATCATTACCTTCGCCGACCTGACCATGCCGCTCCCGGCGATCACCTCACCGCAGGCCGTCAACGTCTCCAGCAGCCGCATGAACGCCTGGGTCGGCATCATCCCGCCAGTGTTCGTCCCGCCGCCGCCGACCCCGGCCGACGTTGAATGGTGCGCGCAGACCCCGGTTACCGGCTGGACCGCCGAAGAGGTCACCACCGGCTGGTTTGCATCAGAACCTGATACAAACTGGCGCCCTTTGACACCGGAAGAGGACTGCTGATGAGCGTCACCATCTCCGACCTGTCGACGGTCTACGTGAAGTCCCGGATCGTCGCCACCAAGAACGGCGCTACCTACAACCCCACCGCCGACCTGGTGGAGGTAGCCTTCAAGACGCCGGGCGTAGACCCTGCTGGCCCCGACTGGCATGCCGCTTCCTGGGAAACCGCAGGCACCGCCTACTACGCCCGGCTTCTCATCGGACCCGTCGGCGGCCTCGTCCTGGCAGTCGGCACCTACCGGATGTGGATCAGGATCACCGACTCGCCGGAGGTTCCCGTGCTGGAGGCTCCCGGAACGGTCAGGATCAGCTAAACTGGGGCGATGGGACGGGAATGAGGATCTGAGCCAGGGCGCACCTGCATCCTGAGCGTCACCATCCACGACTGCGAGGTCCAGACCTTCCGCTCCGGCGGCAAAGGCGGCCAGAACCAGAACAAGCGCGACACCGGCGTCCGGGTGATCCATCACCCCTCCGGTGCACGCGGCGAGTCCCGCGAGGAACGCAGCCAGTTGCAGAACAAGCGGGCCGCGTTCCTGCGCATGGTCAAGACACCCAAGTTCGACCTGTGGCTGCGCCTGGAGACGGGGCGGCTGGCGGTGCGTGACTCCCAGCTCACGATCCCGGAGTCGCAGGTGCGGGTGGAGGTCCGGTCGGGGGGGCGGTGGGTGCCTGCGCCTGCTTCTCTCGCCACTGGCGGGCCAGCTGATTCGACTTCGTAATGTGCCATTTGCCCGTCTTCGTGGGGCATTCGTACACGCTGATCACAAACGTCGGATCGATGGACATCCGGAAGGCGGCCATGTCCTCGGCGATGATCTGGCTCGGGTACAGCTTCTTCTGGCACTGCTTGCACGTCGGGAAGCGGCGAGGATGGGCGGGCATATCTTTGTCCCCTTCTGTACTGTGTTTCCATGATTCCGAGCGTTGGCCGAATAGTCCACTACGTATCCCGAGGCTCCGCCGACGGCGTGTACCCGGCTGTGTGCCGGGCTGCCGTCATCACCGCCACCGAGGAGAACAGCAAGATGGTCTCCCTGTGCGTACTGAACCCCGGGGGCCTGTTCTTCAACCACAATGTTCTCTACCTGGCCCACGACTCCAGCGCCTATGAGTACGAGCGACCCGGCACCTGGCACTGGCCGGAGCGAGTCGAATGAGCCTGTGGTGGGCCGTCGCGGCGATCGGTGGCGGGATCCTCCTCGGCGGCTCCATTGTCTTCCTGTGGCTGGCCTGGTATCTGAAGGACGTGTGGCGATAGGCAAGGCCCCCCAGCGGGGAAGCCTGGGGGGCCTTGTTACCCGGCGGCCGGGCGTACGGAACCAATCGAGTCCTAGCCGCCGGGAGTCTTACTTCTGCTGGAGGATCACGTTGCCGTTGCTGCCGACGATGATCGTGCACTTGTCGGACGAGGCGCAAGCCTGGATCGCTTCGAGCTGCTTCTGAGCCAGCTGGAGCTGCACCCACGCCTTGTTCTCGTACAGCAGGCCCCGCTTGTTCGCGGCGTCCAGTTCACCCTGGGCCTGGGCAACCGCAGCACGCGCGTTGCCTTCCGCCTCGGCGACCTTCGCCGCCGCCAGCTCGATGGCCTTCTGCTTCGCGTTACGCGCGTCCTGGATTCCCGGGTCGGCGTAGTCCACGTCGCGGATGATCATCTCGATCTGGGGGCATTCCTTGCTGGACCGGTTGAAGCTCGGACCGCAGAAGTAGTCCCCACCGGCCAGGCGCTTCAGTTCCGTGGTGAACAGGGCGCTGATCTTGCCCTGGGCCTCGGCCCGAATGCCGCCGACGTTGCCGACGAGCGCATCGGCCGTGTACCCGCGAACCACGTCCTGGGTGGCCTTCTCCAGCGCCGGGATGAGAACCTGGACCAGCATGTTGCGCCAGCCGCCGTCGCTGTCGGCCCCGTAGCGGCGACCGATGCTCTCCCAGAACTGGCGAATGACGCCGCCGTCCTTGTCGCAGAAGGTGTTCAGGTAGAAGCTGGTCGTGGACCAGACCTTCACCTGGACGCCGGAAGGCTGGTTCGCTTCCGGCTGCGTGGACACCACGACCGCCGCCCCCGTGTCCCCGCCGTCGGGCGCGATGTTCCACGTCCGCAGGCTGGTCGGCAGGTAGACCACCGAGTTGTTCCACTCGGCCGGGCCAGTCTGACCAGGCTCGATGCACTGGCCGAACTTGTAGCCGTCCGAGGGGCCTTCCATGTAGTACAGGCCCACCTTGTCCGGGTCGGAGATGGTGCTACACCCAGTAGCCAGGACCCCCATCATCAGGGCGATGCCAACGAGCACCATCCGGCGGCTCTTGCTCATCCTTCTCCTTCTTCTTGGCCCGGAAGATCGCGAGCCCGAGCCTGGCGACGATCAGCCAGGCCAGTCCGGCAACTACCAGGACCGTCATGAATCCGGCGAAGATGTAGACCCTCACCATTGGACTCTCCATTCCCTGGGGCGTCCCTTTGCCCCAGTGGGACCAACTGTAGCAGGGGCCCGCAACTATTCGTCGTCGCGAGTCACGGGCTCCAGCTTCAAGTACGGGTTGATCGGCAGCCAGCGCAGCCACCAGGGCAGCCGGAACGACAGCCCTCGCATCAGCTCCTCGGTCTTGAGCAGCGATGCGTTCACGAAGTCGGTCTTCGAGCACCCAGCCGCCTGCGCACCCAGGACCAGTGCGTCATACGCCTTCGGGGTCAGCAGGACCGTCAGCTTCACCAGCTGATCATCCGGGGTCACTTGCGGCCCTCCTGGTTCGCAGTGCCGCCCTTCTCCGGGATGTGCACCAGCTGGTACTTGTTCGACGGCTCGTCGAACGAGCCGCCATGCGCCGGGACCTGCTTGCCGACCGCGCCGATGACGATGCCACCGCCGAAGTAGCGCCACGCCCGGCCCTGCGTGCCGTTCTCACACTGGACATCCTTGACCCGGACGTACGTCTTGTCGCCCAGCTCGTTGTCCACCGGATGGTCCCGGTCGACACAGACCTTCGCCTTGTAGACCGACACGCTGTTCCCGCAGTCGCTAGCCGTCCCCGCGACCAGCGTCGCCAGTCCCGCCGCCACCAACAGTGCCTTGATCACTAGCTCGCTCCTTCTCCTTGAAGAACTCCATCGCCTCGTCCAAGGTGTCCTGGCTGACGGTGATCCACTGAACGTTGGGCCCAATGGCCTCGATCTCCGTCCAGGGGATCTCGTCGACAGCCAGGATCACCGCGACCTTGCCGGTCCTCACGATCACTCCTCGTGACATTCAGTCATCGTCCAGGCCGCTTCCAGCTGGGCCCAATCGACCCGGCCGCTGGGCAGCTGCCAGTCCCACGTCGGGACACCTTCCCACTGAAGCAGCCAGTGCCCCAGCGACTGGTCGGCCCCCACGTTCTCGCGGAAGTAGGCCAGCGCCGAACAGGGGCCACAGCACTGCGGGCAGCAATCCTGCCCATCCTTCTCCTTCGCCTCCAGCACCTGGTTGATGGCCCCCGCAACAAGCTTGGCCACCTGTATCCCGAAGCTGGGTTCCACCCAAGCAGACATCGATCCTTCTCCTAGTCGTACCAGACCTCCTGCTTCCAGGAGTTGTACTGCTTGTGCTGGGGGACCAGCAGCCCGTCGCCGTCGAGATCCCCGGACAGCAGCCGCGAACGCTGCCGACGCCAGGCCGCACGGGCCTTGCGCCACTGGTTGAACCGGTGGCCGTGGCGCTCGCGGAACTCGCGTTGCCAGGCCCGGTAGTACGGGTGGTCCAGGTAGCAGTGGAACCAGCGCTTGGCGTACGGCACCCAGTCACATTCAGATCGGAGCCATTCGTCGAGGTCGCAGGTTCCCTTGTGATGGTTGTGAACTTCTTGCATGAACCGCTGGTTCAGCGGATCACGGAACTGCACCCACGCTGGGCGCGTCTTGTCCGTGTGAGCCACGGCTTCCTTTCCCGCCAGGTATCTCCCAGCTACCTATGGCTCATGGGACTTCTCCTTCATCGAACCGTATGTGGCCTACGCCGCAGGGGCACCCGTCGCATTCGTGGATGCCCCACGACATCCCGATGAGGATGTCCTCGACGGCGTTGTGCCGGTAGCCGTGCTCGCACACCCGGAACATGCCCTGGATCGTGAACACCATCTCCCAGTCGTCCCACGGGCCCGGCGCCGGGTTGTGGATGGTGCAGAAGAACCCGGCGCAGGCGTTCTCCAGGTGCACGTTCTCCAGCACGATCCCGGAACCCTTGAGAACCCAGATGTCACCGGACACCAGGGAAGTCCTTCCTCTTGATCTTCATCAGGATCCGCTCCCCGCCCCGGGTCAGCAGACCCTGTGGCGCCTGGCCCACAAGCCCTTCGGCCGAGAACTCGCCCCAGGCTGATTGGAGCCCGGTCGTGACGCCCTTGATGGCGTCGTGGACGCTGCCCGTGTACACCAGCGGAACATGGGCGATGCCCAGCTTGCTGGCGATGTCGCGGGTGTCATTGGGCATCAGCCACCACTGCCCGATCTTCACATCGAACAGCACGAATGACGGCTTGGCGCCGTAGTTGCCGCCACCCTTGTTGATCTTCGGACCGAAGCCTTCGCCGTACAGGACCACCGGCGTCGCCCCGAACCGCTGCTCCATCAGTTCCTCTGGGAACATCTCGCGGAGCGCGTCGATCAGAACCACCGGCATCTGCGCGTCGTCGGTCCGGCCACCCAGCGACACCTTGTAGCCGTCCCAGATCACGCGGACGTTGGTGCCGTCCACCTTCTCCGTCCAGGTCCACTCCAGGTCGGCGAGGATGCCGAACTCGGGGATGGCCCAGGTGCCGGTGTCGAACTTGTTGCGGTTGGGCCCCTCAGTGAATCGCACGTAGGGCGACATGATCTTCGGGTACGGGTCAGTGGGCACTATCGATCGCTCCTTCCTTGATCACTGTGACGCTCAGGTCCTCGAAGGCGTCCATCATGGAAAGGACTTCCTTGATGTCCTCCCGCAGGCCGTTGGAGTCGAAGTTGTCATCGGCAACGGCGACCACCACCTCCAGCACTATCGATCTCATGGTCCCAATGGTACCACTGGGGTGCTTGGAGCAGAGGTCGCATCTGCGGCGCAGGTCAGCAACCTGGCCCACGCCGCAGAACCGACACGGCCGCATCACGGCAGGATCAGCACCCGGGTTCCAGCGATCAGCTTCCGGTTGACCGAAGTCGACTGGACGAAGATCTTGTAGTCCGGGTTGTGGTTCGGCTTCACCCGAACCGACAGGTCCGACAGGCCGATCATGCTGCGCACCCCGTCGCCGGTGTAGACCCTGTGGGTCTTGTTGTCCACGACGGCCAGGGCCTTGTTGCCCTGGATCGTCTCGGTCTTCATCAGCTCGTAGTACGCCCGGCCGATCTTGTACGTGTTGCCCGTCGACTCGACGAACTCCTTGATCACCGAGTCCTTGGGCACCGGCACCAGGAAGTACGAGCCGGTCTGCATCGGCGTCAGCTTCGCCGCCTGGACCGTCTGGGCGTTGACGGCATCGGCGCCGGTGGAGAACAGGCTGCGGGTGCCTCGGGTGCCGGAGGTGCGGGCGGTCATGTAGGCATCCGTCGACTGGCGGATGATCTTGCCGACCTCCTCGATGCCCTGGCTCGACGCGGTGTCCCAGGTGGCGATGTTGCCCGCCGAGAAGCCGTAGTTCTTCGCCGAGAAGACACCCTGGGCGTTCGGCACGAACACGCCGAAGGTCCAGTTCTCCGGCGCCTTCTCCAGTCGCTCCCGCAGCAGGCTGGCGGTGAACTTGCGGCTGGCGTTCTCCTGGCCGTCGGTGAGCACGTAGGTCAGGAACGCGTGGTCGCCGTACATCTGCGCCGTCTGCTCCAGATCCAGCATGGACTGCACCGTGGCGTCGATCAGGGCCGTGGTGTTGCCGATGCGGTACAGGTCCTTGATGCTCGGCAGCCGCAGTACGTCCTTGTCGAACACGCAGCACTTGACCCGGTCGTCGAACGTGTAGACGGTGACCCGGGTCTCCTGGTTCATCTCCTCCGAACGCTGGGCCAGGTGCCGCATCAGTTCCCCGGCGACCCGCACGACAGCGTTCTCATGCATCCGCATGGACCCCGATGCGTCCAGCACCAGCGCCACATGGTTGATGTAGTTTTCTCTGCTCACTTGCCCTGCTTCCTCTCCTCGGCCAACTGCTTGAGCGCCTTACGGCGAGCCCGAAGCCTGCGGGACTGCTCCGTCCCATACGCCTTGCGCCGGGTCACACACGGGATGCAATCGCACCCCGGTTTGCCCCGCATTCCTCCCCCATGTTCTATCTCAGAGGTACGACCTTTCGACTTGTTGTGATGCTCCTGGCACAGGACCCGAGTGAACTCCAGGTAGTCCTCGCGACGTCGATCCGAATAGGTCCAGATGATCGACGCGGCATACGGCTGAGGCCGATACTCCGGCAGCCAGGACACCAACACCGCAGGCTGGTCGCACAAGGCGCAGATCTTGCCCTTCAGGTACGCGTCGCGGCGGTCCTTGACCACCTTCGCCTTCTTCAGACGCCCGGCCTGGGTCTGGCGCGGGCGGCCCTTGTCGTCGGTGTACCAGAACTGCCCGGACCCTTTAGCTGTCACCTTTCCCCCTCGACCGGTGCTCACGGTGCTTGTTGCGGACATACTCGCGGCGGCGGTCCTTGCACGGGATGCAGTGGCAGCCCTTGACGCCGGAAACCCCGCCGCCGTGTGGCACGCCGCCCTTGTGGATCCGCATGTCCTCGGCGCACAAGACGATCACCTTGTCGAGCAGGTCCGCGCGGGTCTGCTCACCGGCGAGCCAGTACGCCTGGATGTAGCCCAGCGGCCGGTCGTCGCGGTCGCGCCAGAACGCCTCCAAGTCCTTGGTCTTTCCGCACTGTTCGCAGGGACCATGGGCGGCTACGAACTCTGCCTCACGCAGATGGACCCGGGTGGTTCGCACCATGGCCCGGGTCGTCCCTGCTCGTTTCCTTGCCCTACGCCTTGGCATTCTTGGCCTCCGCATGGGCAGTGCCGGATGTGCTGGCACCCTCGTAGGTGTCGGCGCTCTTGGCGCCCCTGCCGCACGGGCACCACCACTTCCACAGGTCCCACCACGAATCGAACTTCGCAGCCGGGACCAGGATCGGGTCGTGGACGCCGGTGAACGGCGGGATCTCGTCTCTCACCAGTCCACCCCTTCCTCGTTGTCCTCGACCCAGGCATCAACCAGTTTGTGGACGTACTCGTTCATTGCTTCGTGGCGCTCAGCTTCGGTCATGGATCGCCACTGGCCCCACTTGTAGCCCAGTTCCTCGGGCTGATGGGACTGCATGGAGACGTTGCGGCCGGACGAGAATCCGACCATGACCGGGTCGTCGTCAGCGTGCTTCGCCATGGGATAACCCTCCTAAGTATCTAGCCGTTGCGGCAAGTATGCCCCAGTGGGGCGGAGGGGTGCAAGGGGCAAAGGAGACACGTTTCCTAGGTGCCAGGGCACCCACATTGCCCAGCCTGACGCGGACGCCAGGTCTTAACGGGTATTGCAGCGTGTCCCCTTTGCCAGTGGTGCCCGGGGGACTCGAACCCCCGCTAAGAGCGCCTGGAACCGAGGCGACGATGATGATCAACTTTCGGTCGCCCAAGACCGGCGGCACCTTGCAGCACCGTGGACCGTACGGGACTCGAACCCGCGCTTCCCGGCTCTGGGCCGGTTGGCTCACTCCCTACACACCTGACAGCCCAAGGTGCGCACCGAGGGGCTCAGGGTGCGGACGCCACCCTGACGTAGCCCGTCCGCAGTGTGTGGGACCCCTCGGTGCGACTGACGGACCCCCACCTACCCGGGGCACTACGCAGGGCCGCTGCGAAGCGGGGGGCTACCCGTTTGTATCCTCGGGGAGAGTCGAACTCCCACGCCTCTCGGCAACGCCTTCTGAAGACGCCGTGTCTGCCAGTTTCACCACGAGGACAGGCCCGGGAGGTTCATCTGGATGTTGCCCCTGGCTCTACCGGGGTCACCCATCCCCTCCCTGACGGAACGGTCCCCACAGATTGCGGCCATGGGGCGTCTACCCGTTTGTGGGTCGAGAGGGTATCGAACCCCCGGCACAGGGATTAAGAATCCCCTGCTCTACCTCTGAGCTACCGACCCTCGGTCACAGACACGCCTAGACACATCTGCGACCTAGACGGTTCTTCGGGTTACGGGAGAACCTAGGCCCCCGCACTCTCCATTCTCCGTCTCGCTGCCCCACCTGGGCTCGAACCAGGGACCTTGGGATTAACAATCCCCTGCGCTGCCAACTGCGCCATGGAGCAAGGGCGGCTACCACTTACCGGGCATGATCCGGCCTCGTCCCGCTGCGGGGGTGCCCCGAAGGGCCCGTGCTATTGCTAGTGCTTCTTGAGCTTGTCCATCATCCGACGGTACGCGGCCGAACCGGTCTCATTCATGCCGGGGATGTTGGACAGCCCCTTGCCGCGTTCCTGGATCCGGGGCGTCTGTGCCCGGCCGGAGGCGACCGACTTCCAGTCGCCGGGCTTACGTGCCTTGCGTGCCACTATCGTCACTCGCTTTCTGGTTGTAGAGGGAACGCAGGTACGGCTCCTTATGCGGGGGCGGATTGGATGACACCCGCCGCATCTATCAAGACCGTCCTTCGCTGGAGGCAAAGCCAGCGTTGACGTTCCCTCGTCTCTACCCTCCCATGGCCTTACGTGGCAACACCAGGACTCGAACCTGGAACCTCCCGAATTTCACTCGGGCGCTCTCCCGATTGAGCTATGGAGCCGAAGCGAAAGAAGATGAGACATGTGGTAACCAAGAGACCGCTGCCTATCACCATTCACCCTGCGCTTGGTTTTACCGCTTGTCGCCAGGTGAGCAGGCTTGTCCTCTTTCGCTGATTTCACCAGCACCGTGGCCACGGTGTTTGGCTTCCTCGCCCGGACAGAGGGACTCGAACCCCCAGCCACCCGCTTTGGAGACGGGCGCTCTACCAGTTGAGCTATGTCCGAAGGTGTGGTGCCCCGGCTAGATGCTGGTAACGGGGGTAACCAGCGTCTGTTCCGGCCCGGGGCACCACGTTCCGATGTTCGCGAGACCAGCATCGGATACTGGCCGGTAGACCCCCGGAAACGGTTAGGGGCTCTCGCTGCAATGTCTTTGGGAGAAGGGCCGCCGCTCGTACCTGTGCCCAAATCCGCCTAGCGGCCCTTCTCCGTTCATCCCCCGAGGATGACAGGTCCCACTGTACACAGAGGGACCGAGGCGTGCAACCTCACTAAGCACCCGAATCGGACGAGTCCGACTCCCGGCTCGTCTCCCACGGCCACCGCTGCGACTGTGCCGCCTCCAGCATCGGGATCAGCTTGAAAGCCTTGTCCGTCAGGCCACCAAAGGTGTGCCGGTTGGACTGGCCCGAGACGCCGCCAGCAGGCTTGTAGCCAGCCAGGTTGAACGTGTACACCGGCACATGCGCCGGGATCACCGACCCCGCCGAGCCGTCGTGGTACTGCTCGTCGGTGATGACGATGACCCGGTCCTGGCCCGCGTAGTGGGCCCGGGTCGCCTGCGCCAGGTACGTGCCGCCGAGGTTGCCGAACCGCGCCGTCGCCGACCGCAGCATCGAGTCGCCCCGGTGCAGCTTGACCTCCTTCGACGTGGTGCCGAACTCGACCAGGTTCACCCGGCCGACGTTGCGCATCGCCACCGCGACACCGAACAGTGCCGCCTGGTCCGCCATCGTCACCTCCGAGTTGCCGGACATGCCCGAGAACATCGACCCCGACCGGTCCACCAGGACCAGCATGCGGCCGTCGAACTCCGGCACATTGGCCAGCGACGCATCCAGAGCCGCCTCCAGCGCCGGGCCCCAGTTCAGCGACCGCACGGAGCGGTACGCCGACAGGAACCGGAACGGGAACTGCTTGGACCGGGCGACCTGCTTCGGGTCGGCGAGCCGGTCGGTGACCTGCTTGCGCACGGCCGCCGAGATGCCCGCCTCGTCGAAGTTGCGCAGGTTGCGCAGCAGCGCCATGTAGCCCATCGTCGGGATCAGAGCCTCCCACGCCTGCGCCTTGAAACGCTCCGGCACACGCGGCAGCAGATCCTCCCACGTGATGCCCGCAGCCTTCAGGACGTTGGACCGGTCGGTCCGGGTGAAGAAGTGGTCCCAATCGAACGCCGGGTCGGCGATCTCCTTGCGGAACCGGTTCTCCGCCTTTGCCACCTTCAGCGTCTCCGGCAGCTCCACGTTGTCCTTGTAGACCCGCTCCATGGCGAACTTGAACAGCTCACGCTGCTCCACGGTCTGCGGAGCCGGGTGGACCAGCTGGATCACGTTGGAGAACCGCAGGCCCTTGCCCGCCGTGTCGTACTTGAGCAGGTTGCGCTGGGTGTACAGCTTCACGACCGCGTCGGCCAGGCCACGCTTGACCGACTTCGGGAGCTTGTCGCCCCAGCGCGAGATCCAGTAGGACAGGAATTCGCCCGGCTCGTCCGCGCGACCCAGGGACTTCGCGACGATGGCACGGCCACCTGGGGCCTTCGTGCCCAGCATCGACTTGGCCGCGATGGCCGCACCGATGACCGGAGCCGAACGCATGTTCGCCTCGAACCGCAGCCACGGGAAGAAGCCCTCCAGCCACTTCGGGTCGGTGGTCGCGACCTGCGTCACGAGGGACTCGAACCGCTTGTCGCGCTTGAGCTTGTCCTCGTAGAAGGTGTCCTCGTTGACGAAGTTGGCGACGCCGAGCAGGAACAGCTCCGACTTCGGCTCCCGCGACCATGCAACTGCGCCCTCATTGGTGCGCAGGTCCGGGGCCGCCGAAGCCGTGCGGACCGGAGTCGTCGGCTTGACGTTGCGGGTGTTCTGCTTCGTGTTGAACTTGGCCATCTACTTCCCCTTCAGGTTCTTCTCGGCCCACTGCTGGACCTTGTCGAGGTACTTCTCCTTGGCTGACGCCATGACGTTTCGGACCATCTCGGTGGTCAGGCCTACGGACGGATCACTGTCGGCGGTCTGGAGCATTGCCTCTAAAGCCGCCATCTGGCATCGAAGGATGCCAAGCTGAACTGCGTCTTCGATATCCATTCCCTATCCCTTACTCGGGATGCCTAGGGCAGGCATCCATCAGATAGCCCCGTTGATCTGCGTGGGGCAGCACGCGCCAGCCCCGGCGCTGGAGACGCTTGCGGGCCTCACGTGCTGTTTCCGTGTCGTCCACGTTCGCCCATTCGCCACAGAAGTTGCAGTTGATGTGGCGCGTAGTAACGATCACTTCCTTCTCCTTGTGAAACAAAAAGGCCCCCGTCGAAACGGGGGCCCTAAGTGTGTGTTGCCCGAGGAAGAAGTGACCACGGCAGTTTCTAAGCGCTCTGCCAATTGAGCTACATCCCGATGTAGCCGGGACGCCAGGACTCGAACCTGGAACCTCTCGCTCCTAATGCGATGAAGTAGCCGGAGTCTATGCACCGGGCAACGGTGCTTTGGGCCCCAGAGGAAGAGTCGGTTGCGGCATCCTTGGCCACGGCTATGAACCGTAGCGGATTCGGTGTGATGCGATCCCTCGCAGAAGTAGCCGAAACCTATGCACCTGGGGCACACGTATTCAGTTTTCAAAGTCCGCGTCCCAGAGGAAGGAGCGGTCGCGGGATTTAGGTTGCCCGCCATGGGCCACCCCCCATGAGTGGGGGGTGCGAGAATCGAACTCGCGAAGTACCCGAAACCTAATGCACCTGGGACGTATGTAGTTGTGTAAGAGAGCACCCGTGGACTCGCACCACGCTGCTTCGGAGTCGATCACACCCCTTATCAGCAGTTCGACTGGAACCACTTGGCCCGATGCCTAGGAACCGGATGCTTTGCAGACCAGCGATGCTCGTGAGTGGTGGCCGAGGAAGAGCAAGGCGCGGGTTTCCCCTTTCGGGGACTTCCCGGGAATTGAACCCGGAACCTATTCTTTACAAGAGAATTGCTCTGCCAATAGAGCTTGAAGTAACCGAGCCTCTATGCACCGACCACCGCTGTTCAGTTTTCAATGGCTTGGGAGCCAGGCACTATGTTGCGGCGACCAGAGTCGAACTGGCTAACGGAGGATTATGAGCCCTCTGTGCGACCGCTGCACCTCACCGCGTTGCCATGGGTTGCCTTCGCCCGCCACTATCTGCGGGTCGCCATCCGGACGCCTGACCAACACGCTAGCCAGCTCGTACCATGCCGGACTTTGTTCACGTTACGTTGCGCGTCTACGGTTCCCAGATCCGGGCTCGTCTCCCGGTTCCTCGCCGCGACTTGCGCGAGACCAAACGTACCAGTGGGACTGGGCGACCAGCAACTGCGTATCTAGTCGACATACGGGCAAGACTCGTATGATTCGGACATGCAGGACACATCGAAGATGAGCCTCAAGGAGCGCTTCGCCTCCCTGGACCGCAAGTCCCGGGAACAATGGCTGCACGACCAGAGCGCAGAAACCCTGGAGGAAATCGTCCGAGGTGCCTGGTGGTGGGAGTCGCGGCCCGGCCAGGTCCCGCCGCCTGGGGAATGGTTCGTGTTCCTGGCCCTGGCTGGTCGCGGCTGGGGAAAGACCCGGGCCGGAGCCGAATGGATCGTGGAACGGGCCAGCCTGTACCCGCTGTCCAAGGGCGGCATCCCGACCGAGCATCTGATCGTCGCCGAGACCCTCGCCGACGCGAAGAACATCTGCGTCGAAGGCGACTCCGGGGTCCTGAACGCGTTGAACCGGCGCGGCATGGTCCGGGATGTCGACTACAAGTACCGGCAGTCCCCGCGTCCCATGATCCAGTTCTCCAACGGGGTGAAGATCCACTGCGAGGGCGCCGACGACGCCGACGTGGGCCGAGGCCACAACCTGTGCTCCGCCTGGCTCGACGAGCTGATCAAGTGGCCGGTCGCCATGGCCTCCTACGACGAAGGCATCGTCCCGGCGCTACGTGTCGACGTGCCCAATGAGCACCCCCGCATCTTCGTCACCACCACCCCGAAGGCCAACAGCCCCCTGCTGCGCCGGTTCCTGGCCGAGGCATCGTCGCAGGATCCGGAGGTCGCCGACACGATCTCCATCGTCCGTGGGGCCACGTTCGAGAACCGGTCCCTGTCGGCGTACACGGCCCGGGAGCTGAAGAAGCGCTACGAAGGCACGGCGATCGGTCGCCAGGAGCTGTACGGCGAGGTTCTGGAGCTGGAAGACGGCGCCCTGTTCTCGGCGGCGGACCTGGAAGCCTGCCGGGTCAGCGAGATGCCCGAGGGCCTGAAGGTCCTGTCCATCGTGGTGGGCGTGGACCCGGCCCAGGTGGACGATCAGGGCAATGTGGTTGATACGGCACACAAGCGGCGTAGCGGCGACAACCATGACGAGATGGGTGTCGTGGTGGTTGCGCGGACGGAGGACGACCGGCTCTGGATCCTGGCCGATGAGTCGATTCAGGCGGCTGGGCGCAATGCGGCCATCCACTGCTGGAAGACCCTCGTGCGATACAACGCCACGAAGATCATCTATGAGTCGAACGTCGGCAAGTCATGGATGTCCACCGTGTTCCACGACGCCTGGATGGAGCTGATGAAGTACGGCGAGGTCCCCCGCGACACGACCCCGCCGATGGAAGGAGTCGACGCCAAGCTCGGCAAGAAGACCCGAGGCGAACCTGTCGCCATGCGGTCCCAGCAGCACCGGCTGCACCTGGTCGGCCGGTTCCAGCGCCTGGAGGACCAGCTGACCGGCTTCACCAGCTGGGAGTCGAACAAGGAATCCCCGGACCGCCTCGACGCCATGGTCCACGCCTGCCGCTACCACATGCTCAACGAGCGCAAGCGGGCCAAGATCTTCGACCCGTACACGATGAGCCACGACAACCGCCACGACCAGGGCCTGGGTATCGGCTACGACTTCAGTCGCTGGGCCGCATGACCTGTAGCGGCTGTGTCCGGTTTCCCCCTATCATGACCTTGTGCCGGATCTTGCCGTTATTGCCATGCTTGTGCTAAGCCTCGCTGCGGCCCATGGGGCCAACGGCCGCGTTGCCCGGCTTATCACCGAAGACGAGATCACCCAGCCGCTACGCAACCGCCTCGGCAAGCGCATCGGCTACTCCAGCCTGCTGTACCGCTGGGCGAACTGCCCCTGGTGCGCAGGCTGGTGGACCGCATGGCCGATCACCGCCGTGGCCTGGTTCCCGATCATGGGCTCCAGCTTCTGGTGGGTTTACGGCCTGGCCGCCTGGTCCGTGGCGCACGCCGCTGGACGTTTGAACCACAATCACGGGAGCTAGCAGTGGCCTTCGCCAGCGGCACACGGAAGAAGTCGCGCAGCCTGATCGCTTCAGCGGCGGCTGTTGACCTGTCCATGCCGATCTGGTCGCAGTACCCCAGCGTCGACTCGGCATGGCAGCAGGAGCTGTGGCGGCTCTACCACTGCGTGCCGGAGTTCGCCAAGGGTGCCAACTATGTCGGCTCGTGCTGCTCGCGCTGCCGGATCTATGTGGCTGAGGTCGACGACCGGGGCGAGGTCCAGCAGGAGGTAAAGTCCACCAATCCAGTAGGGAAATTGGCGTACACGGTCCTCGGCGGCCCGGAGAAGCAGCCCGAACTTCAGAACCTCGCCGGGACCGCGTCCATGGTGTCCGGCGAATTCTGGACCATGGCCCTGGAAGTCGAAGACTCCGACCGATGGTTCGTCGTGCAGTACAACGAGCTGATCCGGATGGAGAACTTCTTCCAGTACCCGGGCGCTGATCCGATCCGCCAATTCGCCTACCAATTCGGCGACAAGCGATACGAGCTGCGCGAAGGCCGCGACATCCTGTTCCGCACCTGGAGCCCCGACCCGTCGGAGTACGTCTGCGCCTACAGCCCCGCCCGGTCCCTGGCCACCACCCTCGTCGAGCTGGAGATCCTGTCCCAGTACATCCTGGCGCAGGCCCGCAGCCGCCTGGCGTCCGGCGGCGTGTGGCCACTGCCCAAGGAGCTGGACTTCCCGGCCCAGGACAACCAGCCGCCTGGCGTCGAGGGCCTAATGCAGCGGCTGCTGGACGCCGCGACCCGCAACCTCCAGAACTTCGGCAACGCCTCCCAGCTGATCCCGCTGATGGTCGAGGCCCCCGCCGAAGTCATCGACAAGATCAAGGAGCCGATCATCTTCGGCTCCGTACTGTCGGAGCAGGCGTCCGCGCTGCGCCAGGAATGCCGCCAGACGATCGCCAACGGCCTGGACATCGCCCCCGAGATCATCACCGGCATGGGCGACGCGAACCACTGGAACGGTCCGGCCATCGAACAGTCCACCATCGACTCGGTCATCGTGCCGATCATGACGCGGCTGTGCAACTCGCTGACCACCAACTACCTCGTCCCCGCCGTCAAGCTGATGGGCAAGGAACCCAAGAAGTACAAGTTCTGGTTCGACACCGCCTCCCTGGTCACCCGGCCGAACAAGCTCAAGGAAACCCTGGAGCTTTACAGCCAGAAGGTCGTCGGCATCGACGAGGTCCTCAAGGCCGCCGACCTGCCGGAGTCGGCGAAGATGGGCGACGCCGAACGGGAGCAGCTGCTGGCCGCTCAGCTGCTGCTGTCCGATGGCAACATGGTCCAGATCAAGGAGCTGCGGGAAAAGGCGGGCCTGAAGATCAAGTCGACGGCGCCCGACAGCATCCCCCCGGGCCAGCCGGGCGGGCCCCCCGGGATCGCCGGACGGCCCCCGGCCCCGCCGCCGCCCGCACGTACCCTCACCAACCTCAACCCGGGCCAGCAGCCCGGCCGCTCCACGCTGCCCGGCGCGCCCAACAACGCCGTCACCGGACCCGGCAACAACGCACCCCGGCCCGCCGTCACCGCGTCGCTGGCGTCACCGCACCAGATCGCCCTGCTGTCGATCGCTGACGCCCAGGTCCGACAGGCCCTGGACAAGGTCGGCAAGAGCCTGCGGTCCAAGCCCGGCGGTGCCCAGTTCAAGTCGACGCCGCCGGACCAGGTGTACCTCAACGTCCACGTCGCCAACCCCGAACATGCCCGCGCCCTGCTCGCCTCCTGCTTCGGGCATCTCGGGCCGATGCTGCGCGACCAGGAGATCCCAGCCAACGCCGACGAGGTCCGTTCGGCGCTGATGGACTACTGCGTCGACATCATCACCCACCAGTGGGCGCATGAGGTCCGCATCATGCGCGGACGGATGGAGCTGGAGCAGCTGCTGTGACCATGCATCGTCGGTACCTGGCGACAGCTTGCCTGCATGAGCTGCACAGCCTGTGCGGCGGGGCCCAGCATGAACGCGGCGACATGTCGGCACCCCACTGCAAATACTGCGACACCCCCTGCGGCTGCATCTGCCACGAAGGGTTCGTGACTCTCACCGACGCGGCCCGGGAGCATCACCCGTCGTGCCGCCGCGCCGATGACCACTTGGGGTGGTGTGGACCGTGACGGGGCTAGAGGCTGCCTTCGCCGCCCTCGTCCTCGCCGCCATCGGCCGCTGGCTCGCTAGGATCGCCGTCCACGTCATGCTCCCATGGAAGAAGTGGGGCCAGGCCCCGGACCCGATCGGGGTTCGCCAGGAGGACGAGTTCTGGCGCCGGGAGGTGGACACCCTCGTCGACTGGTTGCAGGGACACGCCGTCGGTGGGCAGGGGTTCTCCGCGACGAGTGAGGTACGACGCCACCTTGACACGGTGCGCAACCTGCTCGTGCGTGTACCGGACGAGGTCTTCGAGGATATCCGCCGGGAGCTGGTCCAGGGGCACAACCAGGGCGATTCGACAAAGGCCATTGCGGAGAAGATCCAGGGAATCCTCAACGTCAGCGGGTCCGAGAACTGGCCGAACCGGGCTCAGGTCATCGCCGTGACGGAGGTAAACGGTGCCCTGAACGCAGGTTGGTTTGGCGGCGCGGTTGCGCAGCAGGCTCAGCTCGGTCAGCCCTTGGCCAAGAAGTGGATCGCTACTCATGATTCTCACACTAGGCCCGACCACCGACAGGCCGATGGACAAACGGTCCCACTCCTTTCGCCCTTCATTGTGGGCGAAAGTGCCCTTATGTACCCTGGTGACAAGGCTGGGCCTCCCGAGCAAGTGATCAACTGTCGGTGCACAGCAGCAGTCGTGGAGGCGTGATGGCCCAGAAGCCAGCAACTACCCGGATCCCACGGCAGCTGCGTGAATCCGACGTGCACGGCAAGGGTGCCGCCGAAATCGGCTGGGGCACCCCCGGGGACTTCGACCGCTGCCGGGCCTTCATGCGCCGTCACGACGTGCCCGGCCACGAGATCGACGGCGCCTGCGCTAACCTGCACCGCATCGCCACCGGCGAATGGCCCGGACGCAACGCGCACAAGGGCCACCTGGCCACCGCTGCCGTCATCTCCCTGACCGCCGCAGCTGCCCCTGACCCCAGCAAGCTGATCCACTGGGAAGGGCCCCTGGCGCTGGTCGGCGAAGCCACCGGCGACGGCCGCCACTTCCCCCACGACACCCTCGAATACCAGACGTTCCCGATGCCCTACCGCTTCCAGCGCCAAGGGCTGCCCGGACACCAGGGCTCGGTCACCGTCGGCGTCATCGAAGACGCCAAGGAGCAGCCGTACCCAGTCGGCGGGCCACAGACGGAACTGGCGGGCAAGCGGGTCGTGTGGGGCCACGGCTACTTCCTGGACCCCGACATTGTCCCCGAGGTCAAGGAGGCGGTGCACCACGCCGAACACGGTGTCGGCGGTCCCAGCGTGGACCTGGACTCCTACACGGCGGTGCTGTCCAAGACGATGTCCGGCAAGACGGTCGCTTCGATGCGCAAGGGCCGGATGCGGGCCGCAACCCAGGTCGCAGTCCCCGCATTCGCCAACCTGCGGATCACCGTGATGCGCCCAAAAGCACTGGTAGCAGCATCGTCGGCCACGTTCGCGGTTAACTCCAGCAGCTGGCACGGCGCACCCATCGCACCCCGTGAGGCCCTGTTCGACGCCGACGACGCCGCGAAGCGGATCGAAGGCTGGGCCAACGGCGACCCGGCGAAGATGGCCTCCATGTTCCTGTGGATCGCCGACTCGCCTAATGCTCCGCTGATCGGGCGCAAGGGCTACCGGCTGCCGTGGGGCGACATCATCGAGGGCAAGCCGTATCTGATCTACCACGCGGTGTACGCTGCGGCTGCGCTGCTTCAGGGTGCCCATGGCGGCCTGCCCGCCGTTCCCGAAGAGGATAAGGCGAAGCTGCGCACCGTCATCTCCAGCATCTACGAGGAGCTGGCCACCGAGTACGGCGACGATTCGATCGTGGCCCCGTGGGACAACGCCCAGCAGCAGCAGGCTTCCGGGGAGCTGGCATGGAACGAGGCAGCCGACGTAGACGAGTACGACTTCTACGTCTCCTGCTTCACCGCCGCCTTGGAGGAGTTCGTACGCCACCACCGCTACAACGAGGCGAAGCATCCTCGGGACAAGCGCAAGGACGACCATGCGGGGGAGTGGATCGACACGCCCCACGGACCCCACGGCCAGATCAAGGTCGGGAGCAAGTGGATCTACCCGCCTAAGCGCGGGGAGAAGGGCTACAAGGATCCGGAGGGTTCCGCCCGTGGCATCGCCAAGCGTGGCGGCGGGAAGCCCGGCGGCAAGAGCGAGACGAAGCGGGCGCCCAGCACCCATGTGACCAAGAAGGCCAGTCCGGATAAGGGTTCTAGCGCGAAGAAGCGTCCGGCTGCGGCGAAAAGCAATGGTCCCGAGCGGGGCAGTGTCGCCGACCACATGGAGCAGCTGCGGATGCGCGACCGCACGGCTCAGCGTGCGTATCTGCGTGACCTGGACAACGAGGAGATCGACAAGCTCCTTGCCCACGTGGGTGGTCGGCGGCTGGAGGACGACACCCGCGAAGACCTGGAAACGGAGATCATCCACCAGGTGAACAAGGGCGACAAGGGCGACAACACCGACGCCAAGCGCATCGAGGACCAGAAGCGGGCGCAGCGCCTGCGGGCCATCAGTCACGGCGGCGGCTCGCAAACCGTTGTCGCCAAGAAGAAGCCCGAGCCGAAGAAGGCCCCGGCCGCCAAGACCACCACGGTTGCGAAGAAGACCGGGCAGGCCAAGGAACACAAGGTGACTGCGGCTCAGCTCAAGGCGCTGGAGTCACTGCGTGACGACCCGAACGCCAAGGTCCACCCGGCCACTCGCAAGGTCCTTGAGCGCGAGGGCTACATCGACAGTGACGGGAAGCTGACCGACAAGGGCCGCAGTCATGTCGGTGCGCCCAAGGGTCCGGAGCCGAAGAAGGCCCCAGCCGCCCCGGTTGCCAAGACCACGGTTGTGAAGAAGACCGGGCAGCCCAAGGAGCACAAGCTCACCGCAGCCCAGCAGGGCGCCCTGAAGAGCCTCGGCGAGAACCCTGACGCCAAGGTCCACCCGGCTACCCGCAAGGTGCTCCAGCGTGAGGGCTACATCGACAGTGATGGGAAGCTGACTGACAAGGGCGCCAAGGCTGCCGGGGTCGACACCCCGAAGGCCCCCAGCGCCCCGGTGGTGGCCAAGAAGGTTGCGGCCCCGAAGGCTGCGCCGATCCCCCGCCTGTCCGACAACCAGAAGGATCATCTGCTGTATCTGCGCAACGGCGGCAACCCAGCGTTTGTCGACAACCGCACCTTGAAGTCGCTGGAGTCCAAGGGACTCATCGACTCCGGTGGCAAGCTGACCGATGAAGGCAAGCGGGTTGCGGATCATCTGGACACCATCGCCCCGAAGCCGAAGCCGGTCACCGTCACCCCCGCGCCGAAGGCCCCTTCCGGGGCGCCGAGGCTCGGCGATCCCGGCGGCCAGGGCCCCCGGCCGGTGCCGCCGGATCTGCCGAAGCTGGGCGGGTCGAGTACCGGGGGTCCGCTGCGGACCCGGACGATTTCGCAGCGGCAAAGGGATCTTGAAGATGCCGAGCAGACCCTGGCCACCGTCGAAGCCAACCATGAGGAGTGGACGAAGAGCTGGCAGGAAGGCTTGGAGGCGGCGAAGAGGAGTGGCGATTCCAGGGCGATCAGCTACTACCAGGATGGGCTGGCCGCCTCCAAGGCCCGGCTCCAGAACTCTCGTGACGAGATCGCCCGGATCAAGGCCCGGCCCCACGACCCCGAAGGCTACGACAAGCCGTCGGTTTCCGGCGGCCTGGTCGGCACCCCGTCGCAGGAGGACATCGCCAGGCACGTCGGCTCCATCACCAGCTCCGTGCCGCCGCAGCTGCACAAGCAGATCCACGGCCAGCTGATCCACCAGGGCAGCATCGCCCCCCGATCGATGTCGACTCTTCGACTGGTGTCGGTGGACACCAGTGGATCTGATGAGCACCTGACCGAGGGCATCAACGCCTACTACGCGGTGTGGGATCGACGGATCGCGTTCAACGGGAACTGGATGGACGCCCGGTCCAAGCAGTCCTCGCAGCAGTGGTCGTACAGCATCGGCTGGTATTCACGGGTCGAAGATGGCACCGTGGGTATCGAAGGTACTACGTCTCACGAGTTCGGACACCACGTGGCGTTCCGAGCCCTTGACAATCCGGACAAGCAGAAGCTGCTCAAGGCAATCGTTGATGAGTACGACCTGACGCCGTCCACGGGCGCCCTGACCGACGGCAGCGTGGAGCGGGCGATCAAGGATAAGGCTGCCGAGATTAAGGATGAATTGTCGGAGTACGGTACATCTTCGTTGCAGGAGTTCCTGGCTGACATCTGGCGAGAGTTCACCAACGGCGGCACCCGGACCCGGCCGAAGACACGCCGGATCGCTTTGATCCTGCGGCAGCTCGCGGAGGAGGCACCCATCTAATGGATCAAAACCCAGCGATTTGTTTCGCCTGCTCCCGGCTGTGGAAGGCTCCCGACCCCAGCACGGGTGCACAGATGATCGTCTACTGTGACGCGTTCCCCGGCGGCAAGGGCATCCCTGCTCCGATCGCCACCGGCCGGTTCGATCACCGCAAGCCGTTCGGCGGGGAACACGATGGCCTGCTGTTCAAGCAGGCCCCCGGTGAATACGCCCAGTCGAAGCTTGGAACGTGGGAGGAATTCCACAAGCTGGCTTCAGCCGAGGAGGAATGATGCCAGAGTTCGCGGTTCGTGCCTCCGGCTGGAGCGGGCTACCCACGTCCACGGCTAGCTGGGATGAGGGGCGGGCCCGTGCCGCCCTGGACGCCTGGGCCGGGGACGACATGGGCAAGTACGGCCGGGGCTTCCTGTGGTCGGACGGCTCGGACAACAAGACCGGGTTCAAGTTCCCGATCGCGATGCCGGTCAACGGCAAGCTCACCGTGTTCCGTAATGCGGTGAATGCAGCGAAGGCCCGGTTGAACCAGGCTGACATCCCTTCCGCCGATAAGGCGAAGATGGCTACAATTCTGGACAGATTGTCCGGATCGTACGAGGAGATGAGCCTGGTGGCTGGTGCCGCGCCCCTGAACCCCCCGGCAGCGTGGTTCGCGGACCCGAAGCTGACCGGTCCCACGAAGGTCACCGTGACCCCGGACGGCCGGGTCTTCGGGCACCTGGCCGAGTTCGGCAAGTGTCACCTGACCTTCGCGAACACCTGCGTCACCGTCCCCCGGTCCCAAAGGGGCTACGCTGACTTCCATGCAGGAAGCACCAAGACCTCCGAAGGCAAGGTCCTCGACACCGGCGTCCTCACCGTCGACACCGGCCACGCCGACACCACCTGGAACCTGGCTGAACGCGTCAAGGCGCACTACGACAACACCGGAACAGCGGCGGCAGTGGTCCGCGCTGGTGAAGATGCTTATGGTGTCTGGGTCGCTGGAGCCCTTGTGCCTGGAGCTGATGAGGAACTGGCCCAGAAGCTGCGGCGATCTCCGCTGTCGGGTGACTGGCGACGCATTGGCGGTGGCCTTGAACTCGTGGCTGCGCTCGGTGTCAACCGGCCCGGCTACCAGATCACTGCCTCCGGCGTTGAGGAGTTCCTGATCTACGCCGACGGTGAAGGTGTCGCCGAGTTCAACATCGACGAAGACTTCGTGATCCACACCGACAACGACGAGGTCACCTGCCTCATCGCAGCGCTCGGCCCTGACGACGACGAAGCCGAGGAGAACGGCTGGGGGGCGGACTTCGCCGACGACGCCGAGGAGCTGGGCAAGGGCGAGGTCAAGGTCGACTGCGGCTGCCCCGACGTCGCCGAGGCGCTGAAGTCCCGGACACCGCTGCTGACCCGGGCCGAATCCGCGCAGCTCGCGAACCGCATGCGGGCCCACGCGAAGCTGTAGGGGGAACCGTGTGTGGATGCAATTCGGGCTCTAGTGGTTCAGGGGGCAGTGTGGCAGCTGAGCTGGCGCAGCCTGCGGGGCGAGAAACTGACACTACGGTATACGTGGTCACCTACTTCAACGGCGTTCAGCAGGATGCCGTCGGACTGGACCAGGTTCGTTCGCTGCTTATCGACCCTTCGTCGCGGGTAGAGGAAGCCCGGGATGTGATCCAGGGCGGGACCTACTTCCCGAAGGGGTAAACTGGCACTCGTCACCAAGACCCCACGAAGCCTCCGGTTCCTAGCCGCCGGAGGCTTTGTGCTATCCAGGAGTGCAGCGCGGACCCGATGTGGTGCGTGTACGACGGCGGGATAGCTTCGGTAAGTTCTTTATGGTTGTCGGTCCAGTCGATCCCCATAGCCTGCTGCCATTCGGCGATCGTCCCCTTCTGGCCACCCTTGCCGTACACCTGCAAATACGGGCCGTCATGCCAGACGCCGTGGCGCCAACCGCGCACCCGGCCCCGATGCGGCACATGCTCCGGCTGCGCCATGGACCAGCCGCCCAGCTCGAAGAACCGATGCCGGATCACCCCGAGCCCGAACATCTCCCCGCACAGCGTCACATCGCGGCGGATCGGCGCCCCGGACGTGTTCTCGATGACATATGGCAGCCCCAGCTCATCCAAGGCACCCCGGGTCTGCGCGATCAGATCCACGTAGCGGTAGCCCCAGCGGGCCTGGTTGCCTTTGCTGACGGCGCTGTGCGCCTGGCACGGAGGGCTCGCGTGGACGGCATGGAACGTCCCCTGGACCCAGGACCTGTTGACCCGGACCAGGTCCAGGGCGTCGTCTTGGATGAACGGGAACGGGTAGCGCGGCTGGTCTTTGTGGTCCACGCCGACGACGGAGAAACCGGCTCGGGAGTATCCGACACCGGCTCCTCCGGCGCAGCAGAACAGGTCGAGCAGCCTCAGCTCTTGTCGCTCTTGTCGCCCTCGTTGCCCCACGGCTTCCCGCCGGTAGCGATGTGCATGATCTCGGCAGCGAAGAACCGGCGGTGACCGCCCGGCGTCCGCGTCGACTGGATACGATTCTGCGCCGCCCAGCGGGTGACGGTCTTCGGGTCCACGCGCAGGATGCGGGCCACCTCACCGGGGGTGAGGAGCTTGCGTTCCACGCCTTGCACAACTCGCGGCTGCTGCTGCTCCATTTGGCACACCTTACCGTGTAGTGTCCGGTTCGTCACGGACAAACTAGACACACGGCACATGATTCGCTTATCGTTAGATCCGACGGACGGGCTGGAGCCGCGTCACCCGAGTGACGGGCTGGGGCCGAAGCGGGAGAAGTGACCATTCCTTCATCCCAGGAGCCCGACGTGATCTTCGAGATCCCTGTAGACCTGAGCGTCTACACGGACTCGGCGCTGACGCAGATGAGCGACACCGCCGTGACCGAGTACAACACCCTGTTCGCATCCATGCAGTCGGATCAGGCCCTCCAGAACAACGACAACCTGGACCGCCTGGACTCGCTGCGCAAGTTCACCGAGGACGCAGAGGCCGAGATCAACGGCCGCCACACCGCCTCGACCCGCATGTCCGCCCATGCCGCCCTGGCCGCCAAGCCGCCTGCTGCCGCTGATGACGCTGAAGGTGACGGCGAGCCCGCCGACGACTCCGAAGGCGACAGCGACGCCGAAGACGCCGACGCCAAGAAGACCAAGTCGGACTACGCGGCCACCAAGACCCCACGTGTCGGCGACGTTGCCAAGAGCGCCCCGAAGGCCGACAACGACGTTCCGAACCCCGGCGACACCTTCGGCCAGCAGTACGGCCGCCTGTACGCAGCGGGCAACGTGGACGGCTTCGCGGCAGGCCAGGAACTCAAGGGCATCGACGACCTCGCCAAGGCGCTGCTGGCCAAGGTCAAGACCTTCTCCACCCTCGGGTCCGTGCGGACCGCGTCGGAGCCGGTGTACTACCCGGTTGCCACGCTGACCCGCGACTACCCGAAGGAACTGTCGGTTTTCAACAACGACACCGACGACGAGGTCCTGTCCCGGGTCATCGACGAGACGCGACTGCCCGGCGGCAACCTGCGCAACTCTGTCGCCATGCGCCAGAAGGCCATCGCCGAGTCCGACCCGACCCGTGACTCCCTGGTCGCGGCGACCGGCTGGTGTGCCCCGTCGGAGACCGACTACAGCACCTGCTTCCAGGGTGCCATCGACGGCCTCTACGACGCCCCCGAGGTCCAGGCCCGCCGTGGTGGCATCCGCCACAACCAGGGCATCGACTTCACCGGCGTCTTCGGCGGCGGCACCGGCTTCTTCAACCTGTCCGAGGCCCAGGTCATCGCAGGCACCAACAAGACCTGCGTCGAGATCCCCTGCCCGTCGTTCATCGACGAGCGCCTGGGCGTCACCGGCCTGTGCATCACCGGCAACATCCTCCAGAACCGGGGCTACCCGGAGTTCGTGCGGACCTGGACACAGGCTGCGATGGTCGCCTCGGCGCACCAGATCAACTCGCTCCAGATCGCGGCCGTGGTCGCCGGTTCCACCGCTGTGGACCTGACGGCTGCCGGTGCGGCGACGTTCCTGTCCGACGGCTCGGTCACCTCGCAGCTGCTGGCGGCAGTCGACATGGCGATCGTCGACATCAAGTACCGCCTGCGCATGCAGCGTTCTTCGACGCTGGAGGTCGTGTTCCCGTGGTGGGTCCTGGCCCAGTTCCGCGCGGACATGAGCCGCCAGAACGGTGGCGACGCCATCGCCCGGCAGAACATCACCGACGCGCAGATCAACGCCTGGTTCTCGGCGCGCGGCGCCCGGGTCCAGTGGGTCTACGACTGGCAGGACTCGTTCGCCCCGACGGATGTGATCGGCGGCGCGGGCCTGGCCCCGGGTAACGCCACCCCGATCGTCAGCTTCCCGACCGGCGTCAAGTTCCTGGTCTACCCGTCGGGTACCTGGGTCCGCGCGGTCAACGACGTGATCACCCTGAACATGATCTACGACAGCACCAAGCTCACCACGAACCAGCTGACGCAGCTGTTCACGGAGACGGGCTGGGCCATGATGCGGATGTGCCCGGTTTCCCGGGTCTACACCGTCGGCATCTGCCCGACCGGTTCCACCGGCGACCAGCGCGCCGTCGCCTGCTCGTAACGCCCGATCCCGGGGGTCCTCAGTGGCCCCCGGGCTTTCCCATAAGGAGACCTCAGTGTCTGCTGTGTATGACCTCACGGTCGGCCGGTCGACGACGTACTCGGGTGCGAACGGCAACGTGGTCGTCAAGTCCGGCCCGTTCCAGGTGACCGGCTTCGTGCTCAACGGTGGCGCGGCCGGTGCCACGTTCCGGGTGTTCGACAACGCGACCACCAACTCGGGCACCGTCCTGTTCGCGGCGACCCTGGGCACCGGTGTGGCCGGAACGTACATGCTGCCGATCCCGATCAAGGCGAACAACGGCGTCACCATCAACGCTTCGGCGGCCGGTGGCGCGGGTGCCGTGATCGGCATGGGCGGTCCCCGCTCGTACTACGCCAAGAGCATCGCCGGTGCCACCGCTACCAACGTGGTCGCCAACGCCTCCGGCATCAAGTTCTACGGCTTCTCGGTGAACGCCTCCAACACCGGCGGCGCCAGCACCATCAGCTTCTTCGACAACGCCACCACGTCCACCGGCACCCTGCTGTACAGCACCACGATCCCGACGCAGACGGCCGCGAACACGCAGCTGTTCCTGTTCCCGACGGGTGTCCAGGCCACCAACGGCATCACCGCCTCGGTGGCGACCACGGCCGTCGGTGACATCACCCTCTGGGTGGGCTAATGGCAACGATCGCAGGTCGCTGGACACTTGCTCGGCCCGGACCGGGGCCCGAGCTGCTGCCGTACGGCCTGTTCAAGGTAGCCCCGCCGCAGTCCGGCATGGACGGACACGCCTTCATCGGCGGCTTGGTGTACCAGACGCCGTTCTGCAAGCAGGGCCAGGGGTACGCGGTCAACTGTCCCCCAGGCTCTAAGGCTGCCTCGTTCACCGGCGGCTACACGAATGCGTCGGCGGACCCGTTCATGGTCCTGGTCGGCTCCGAGTGTGGGGCCATGTCTGGTGACGAGAACCGGTCCCCGGACCAGTACAGCGAGGACCTGGTCGTCAATGCGCTGCGGGCGCAGGAGCAGCGGCTGGTGGAGAACATCTTCTCCACTGGTGCTGTGGGTCAGGCGCCGAGCCTGTCTTCTGGCGGCACGCAGCTGGCGGCGGCGGCGAATGTGGTCACCGGTATCCAGGCGCTGGAGGCGGCTTTCGCTGCGGTGTATGGGCTTCCGGCGGTGATCCATATCCCGATCGTGGCATCGGCGATGATCATGAACGCGCATCTGCTGGACAAGGATTCGGCGGGTGTGTGGCGCACGGCGCTGGGCAACGCGGTGTCTTTCGGCAACTACGCCGGAAACAGGGTCGACACCGGCGTTGCTCCGGCTGCCGGTCACACCACGCTGGCCATCACCGGCCAGGTGTCGGTGTGGCGTAACGACATCTTCGTGTCGGACTGGGAAGCGTCGATCGACAAGATCACCAACCAGGTGCATCGCTACGCCGAACGCACGTACCTCGTGGACTACGAGTGCGCCCCGCTCGGTGTCGATGTCGACTTCACGGTCTGCTGCTAGGAGGAACCATGGCCGTAGTTCACGTACCTCCGAGCGAGGCAACCGAGGTCGCCCAGCAGCTGCTGCGAGCAGCGGCAGACCTGGGCCTGGACCCGACAACCACAGTGAAGACCAGCACCGACGGCTTCTTCGGGCTGAGCTTCGTGGTCCCCGACGAGGTCTACGACCGTGCCGGTTTCAACCGGATCGCCGACGCCGCCCCGGCGAAGGAACCGCAGGAGCCTGCCCCGAAGCCGAAGAACAAGGGTGGCCGTCCGCGCAAGGCTGCCGCTGAGCCCGTAGTGGAGGAACAGGAGTGAGCACCAACCAGAGCTTCATCCAGTACAAGCTCACCGGTGTCCGGGTCACCAAGCTGAACCGATGCGGTGTCCGCGTGGACGACGGCTGCTCGGTGTTCGTCGACAACTGCATCGTCAGTATCGAGGAGACCGGCGAGTACAAGGACCGCGAGGAGTGGTTCTTCGAGAATGGTGACGGCAACTTCTGCTCCACGGTCACCACGCCGCCGCTGCTGAAGTTCCTCAACCTGACGCTCACGTTCAACGACGTGAACCCGGGCATGATCCCGTTCCTGACCGGCGACACGGTGATCTTCAATGACGCCACGCCGCCGCAGCAGGTCGGCTACGGCCGGGACTACGGGGCGGCGAGCCTGTCCAGTTTCGCCCTGGAGGGCTGGACCCGGATCGCGGAAACCTGCGACCTTCCGGATGCCTGCCCCGACGACGGGTCGGAGCTGTTCGGCTACACGATCTACGCCTGGGTCAAGGAAGGGACCATGGGCGATGTGACGTACGAGAACGACAAGGCGAACTTCGTCGTCGAAGCCATCGCGGTGCGTAACAGCCCGTGGGGCGTGGGCCCGTACAACGTGGTGACTTCGGAGGCTGCCGCGACGCTGGGTGTCCCGATGCCGCTGCTGACGGCGTACTCGACGATCCGGTTCAAGGAAGTCATCCTGACCAAGCTGGCGCCGCCGTTCTTCCAGTGCGACTGCATCGACCTGTCCCCGGCGCTGCTGACGTTCACCGACACCGGCACCGGCCTGCACCACGGCACGCTGACGCTGCCGCTGCGGGGCGGGTCGCCGATCGTGCCGGGGTACGTGTCCTGGGGCGACGCTTCGCCGCCGCAGCTGGTCACCGCCGGTCCGACGGTGCTGCACAACTACGCGCTGGCCGGGAACTATGTGGCCACGTACAAGCCCCTTGAGTCGGGTGTCTCGTACACCACGGCTTCGACTGCTATCGCCTAAGGAGGCCAGACATGGCAGGCGGATCGCTCACGATCAATGTGGAGGTGTACAGCCAGCTTCCCGCTGTCGCGCAGCGGGTCCTGTGCTGGATGGCTGCCGGAAACCGAGGCAACCTGCGGGTCAACTCCGCAGCGAACCCCGGCTCCGGCTGGGCCCTGGTGGTCCCGGAGGAGTCGTTCGGCGCCGGTTCGCTGGTTCTGCGACGCGCTGGCACCGACCTGGTGTCCGGCTACGTCGCGGGCACCAACATCTCGTTCAACGTAGCCAACGGCACGGCGGTGCTTCAGAACGTCAACACGTGCCCGGCTTCGACGAACCAGCCGACTGTTTCCGCGTTCACCACGAACGTCGGCGGCAGCCCGCTGGCAACCACGCTCACCTACGCCAACGTGGGTGCGGCGGGCACCGTCAACATCGACTGGGGCGACGGCACCTCTACGCTGGGTGCCGCCGAGTCGGGCAGCTCGAACCACACGTACGCGAACAACGGTCTCTACACGATCACTGTCACGGACGCGTCGAGCCCGACCGACTCCGGCCAGGTCGTCGTCCACGTTCCGTAGCACGTATAGGACATAAGCGGCCATGGGGGCTAAACTGCTCCCATGGCCGCTCCTTGCGCTTGGACTCTTACGGACAGCATCTGCTGCTCCGACTTCTGGGCCGAGTTGACCGCAGCCGAACAGACCGCCGCCACCGAAGCGGCCACCTTCGTACTGTGGGCAGCCACCGGGCGCCAGTACGGCATCTGCGAACAGACGGTGCGTCCCTGCGGCCGGTGGCCCTGCGACGACGGCACCGCCGGGTACTTCTGGAACGGCGGCACCTGGATGCCGTACGTCTTGGACGGCCTCTGGTACAACTGCGCCTGTGGAAACATCTGCACCTGCGGCGCCCGCTGCAAGGTCTACCTCCCCGGGCCAGTTGCGTCAGTCACTTCAGTCACTGTTGACGGAGTTGTCATCGATCCTGCGGCATATCGCGTCGATGATGCGCGATGGCTTATCCGCACTGATGGCAACTGTTGGCCCGTTAGTCAAGACTTTGACCGAGACTCTGGCGCCAACACCTTCTCCGTGGCTTACGGCCGGGGGACGGCGGTCCCGGGCTACCTTCTGGCCGCCGCTGCCACGTATGCCTGCGAGTGGGCCAAGATGTGCCGTGGCGCGGACTGCCGGATCCCGACCCAGGTGGTCACGGTAACCCGGCAGGGGACCACGTTCGACGCGGTCAACATCGACCAGCTGCTGGACCGGGGCCTGACCGGCGTGTCGTCGGTGGATCAGATCATTGTGATGGCGAACCCGCACCGGCTGACCGGCCGCCTGCGGGTCATGTCGCCGGAGCTGACCGGCCCGTTCATGACGACGACTCCGTAGGGACTTACATGGGCTTCGTGTACCCCGACACCCGGGTTCTGCCGACCGCACAGCTGCTGATGAAGTGCCTGAATGAGGCCGTGCTGGCGTCGCCATCCCCGCCTGCCATCGTCGGGTTCCGGACAGGTACCGAGGGCCAGCCGTTGTCGGCCGCCAATTCTGACGAATGCTGCCAGGGTGCCGCGTTCCTGCGGGTCATGCGTACGTTCCCCAGCTGGGGGGTACCGACTCCGTCGGCGACTTCGGTTTCTTGTGCCCAGCCGCAGGGGGTCGAGTTCGAGCTGTCGATGTGGCGCTGTGCGGCGATCGGCACGTTGCAGGCGATCCCGAGCCAGGCGACCTGGGATCAGGTGAACACTGACCTGCTCAACGATCGCACGACGATGCTGGATGCGATCTGCTGTTTCATCGCCGCCCGGGAGCAGCGGTCGGTGGCGTACGGCGAGTGGCAGCCGGTCGCGGCGGACGGAGGCTGCGTCGGCAGCACCATCTCCGTCCTGGCGGATCTGACGAAGGGGGTGCGTCCGTGAACTGGTATCGGGTGAAGACTCAGCATGACAACTTCCACCGTGGCGACATGGTGCTGCTGGAGGGTGGGGCCCGTGAGGCGTCACTGGAGCAGATGGGCTATCTGGAGTTCGTCTCTGTCGACAAGGGCAGCGCGCCTGGCCCTTCGGAGCCAGAGCCGCAGTTTTTGGCCCTGGAGCCCTCGACGAAGGACGAGGCGGTAGCGCCGAAGAGGGGGCGTCGTGGCAAATCGTTTGAAGCTGGACCGCCAGAAGTCGAACCAGTGGAGCCGGTATCTGGCGACTAGCCACGTCGCGAAGACCTGTCGGCACATCGAGCATGACGCGAAGGTGGGCGCCCCGGTCCGTAAGCCTGCCCGGGGCGAGCCGCCGGGTGGCACTCTGCGTGCCAGCTTGGGCACCGACATAAAGATCCAGGGGCAGTTCCGAGTCTTAGGGAGGGTGGGCTCGAAGCTGCGCTACGCCGAGGTCGTGCACAAGGGGGCCAAGCGGCACCGGATCCGACCGAAGAACAAGCGGATGCTGTCGTTCTTCTGGGACAAGGCCCCGAGCCACATGGTGACGAAGTCTGGTCCGTATCGGGGCCGGGTGTTGCTGCGGTCGGTGATGCATCCGGGGATGAAGGGCACCCATTATCTGACGGTCCCATTGAGGTATTGGGGCCGCGAGATGGGGTTCAAGGTATACACCCGCGAGTGATATCGTCAGACTATGGCCGAAAAGGTGACACTTCCGGAAGTAACGATTCTGGGACGGACTGTCCAGTTCCGGCAGTTCAACGACACCCAGCTCGTCCTGATCCACCGCATGCGCCAGATGCTGTCCGGGGCCATGGGGGCACTGCCCGACAACCCGACACCCGACATGGAGGTCTCCGATGTGCACCGTCGGGCCATGGAGTCGGGCCTGGACGTGGTGGCGAAGTTCCTGGACATGATCGGCTTCATGGTGGTCTCCGACGAAGACCGCGAGTGGCTGACGATGCAGATGCTGGCCGGGAACCTGGACCTGGAAGAGATCGGCCGGTTCGTGCCGGACCTGGTCGGCAAGGACGAGACGCCGAAGAAGGCAGCCAAGAAGGCGGTCCGTGCCCGGTAAGTCGCGCAGCGGCCAGCCGGAAGTCATCCGCCTGTCCAAGGTCGGGGTGGACCCGGTCTCTTCGATGCGCTCCTGGGGTGCCGAGGTAGCGTTCGCGGACCGCACGTTCAAGGTCCCGGCGATGGATGCGGCCGGGTGGCTGGAGCTGCTGCTGGCCGATCCGGTGAACTATGAGGGCCTGTTCCCGGGGCTCGCGGGGCCGGAGGCCGTGTACGAGGTCAACCAGATGATGCTGCGCGGCCAGGCCAGCGAGGACGAGCTGCGCCAGGCGATCCTGGACCTGGTGGAGGCGGTGTCGGGCCGGTCCTGGTGGATCACGCTGCGGCTGTGTTTCTCGGCCCGCAGCAACTGGGAGTCTGTCGGTGGGGAGATGGCCCGCAGCGGCATCTATCCGTGGGGTATGCCGTTGGGCTACTGGCTCGATGCAGCCTATTCGACCATGATCGACATGATGCTGAGGGGCCCGACGCCGAAGGATGCGGCCAACTGGTCGCGGGCGCTGACGCAGCCTCCGGTGACCGAAGCGCGGCAGCTTGATGAGGTTGCCAATGCTAACGCCTTCTTGGCCGCATTGCGTGCAGCCCAGTAGTCTTTGTCCGTTTTTGTCTCTATGATCTCCTTGTGACGACCCTGGGCGAAGCCTTCATCGAGGTGCATGCGGACACCAAGCCGTTTGCCCGGGAATTGGGGCCAAAGCTCAAGGCGATCTTGGACGCTGTTGGCAAAGAAGGCAACGCCAAGGCCAAGGTTGCGGGCAAGAAGATCTCCGAAGGCTTGGACGACGGGATCGGCTCCAAGTTCCCGATCCTGCGGGGCCGGTTCTCGAAGCTCGGCACGTGGATCGACGACCTGCGCGACAAGATCGACAAGCGTGGCGGGCTGAGCAGCGCCTTCGAGAAGATGGCCAAGGGCAACTTCATCCTGACGCGCCTGTTCGGCCAGATGGCCCTGGCTGTCGGCGGGGTCTTCCGGTCCATGGGGCGCCTCACCAAGGGCGCATTGAATCTGGTCCACGGCCTCGACCTGGTCTTCCAGGGCGTTGTGGGCCTAGCCACCGAAGGATTCAAAGCCTTCATCGGCATCGGCGCCGACTTCGCCCGCGTCCAATCCACGCTGGCCCTGGGCTTCACGAAGATCGGCACCGCCCTTGCCGCTGCGGGCGCTGAGCTGATCGCTGCCGCCCCAGCCGTTGCTGCCATGATCGTAGTCGTCGCCGCGCTGGCCGCCGCCCTCGGCGTCCTGTTCATCGCCCTCACCGTTGCCATCGCGCCGTTCGCGGCCCTGGCCAACCTGCTGCTTACGCTGCCTGGCTTCGTCCTGGCGCTGGTGGTCGTGGTCGCCCCGCTGGTCCTGGCGCTGAAGGACCTGGCCAAGGTCTTCGAGCTGCTCAACGAGAAGGATCCGAAGAAGTTCGCCGATGGGCTCAAGGCGCTGCCGCCGGTGATGCGGTCGCTGCTGGGCATCCTGCTGCCTTTCCGTAAGCGTTTCGACCAGCTGCGCGACACCATCCAGACGGCCTTCTTCGAGCCGATCCTGAAGAAGCTTGGACCGGCGCTGGACCAGGTCCTGTCCACGCTGCTGGTGGGCTTCTCCGCCATCGCCTCGGCGCTGGGCGAAGTCGTTGCCCAGGTGCTCAAGCTGTTCACTGATCCGGCGTTCAACGGGATGCTGGTCCAGTTCATGCTGACGCTGGCCGACTTCATCCGATCCAACTCCGGCATGCTGGCCGCCTTGATCAACAGCCTGATGGCGGCTGCGTCAGCGGCCCTGCCGGTGGTCATGGTCCTGGTCCAGGCGTTCAACGACTTCCTGACCAACTTCGGGGCTTGGATCCAGGGGGCGATCACCGACGGCCGGTTCGAGGAATGGCTACAGATCGGCATCGCTGCCCTGACGAGCATCTGGAACCTGGTCAAGGCCCTGATCAATCTGTTCGTGGCCTTGTTCGGCAGCGTTCAGCAAGGTGGCCGGGATTTCCTGGACATCCTCACCAGGGCGATCAACAAGTTCACCGCCTGGGTGAAGAGCCCCGAAGGCCAGCATGCCCTGGAGAACATGGTGAAGCTGGCGAAGCTGATCGCCAAGGCGTTCGAGGTGGCGTTGGGGTTCGTCATTCAGATGGTCGGCAAGGTGTCGTGGCTCGTCGACAAGATCAACTGGATCAACAACCATGTCGGCAACCCGCTCGGCGCCTTCGGCAAGGCGCTGCAATGGGCGGGCTCCTTCTCCGGCGGCGGCGTCGTCCCAGGGGACGGGCTGGCCATGGTCCACAACAACGAAGCCATCCTCGACCCGGCAAACACGGCAGGAAAGAACCGGGCGATCCTCGCCGACGCCGGGATGCTCGACGTCCTCGAACCGCAGGCACCGGTGGTGAACGTGTTCATCGGCAACGAGCAGCTCGACGCCCGGACCGACTTCCGTATCGCCAAGGCGAACCGGGTTACCGCCCGACAGTTGACCACGGGAACGAGGCGCTGACGTGCCAGCCATCTCCACGATGCTGTACCCGGCCCCAGCGTATGTTCGGGTCGAAGTGAATTGGGCCGACCTTGGTTCGGCTACGGGCGCGGCCGTGTATCGCGTGGACTGCCTCACCGGTGAACGGGTACCGCTGCGCCCGTACGTGTGTTTCAACGGTGACTTCCTGACCCTGTCGTGCGGCTATGGCATCTTCTGGGACACCGAGCCGCAGCTGGACCGCTGCGTCTACTACTGCACCCAGGCGATCAACGCGGCCGGGGATCTGGTCACCGAGCCGGTCGACGACATGATCTTCGACCTGTTCACTCGCAACGTGGCCAACTCGTGGGGCACGGCCACATCGGGTCAGGTGTGGACGACGACAGGTCCGGTGGCCGCCGACTTCCTCGTCAACGGCACCAAGGGCTTCCAGACCATGTCGACGGTCAACGTGATGCGCAACGCGGAGATCAGCGCCGGTGGGGCCAGCATCAACGCCCACCAGGTACAGATCAACATGTCCCAGCTGGCCACTGGGGCAAGCCTGACCGCCCGCATGGGGCTCGGCTCAGACCTGAACAACCAGTACCAGGCCCGGGTTGACTTCACCACCGCCGGAAACGTGCAAATCGGTATTAACCGGCTGCTCGCCGGTGTCGGCACTGTTGTCACCGCAGCGATCACCGTCGGAACCTACGTCGCCGGAACCCAGTTCACCGTCACACAGGAGTCCTACGCCGGGTTGCAGCGGGTCAAGATCTGGCCCACCACGTCTCCTGAGCCTGCCGACTGGACCCTGACCGGCAGCGACACCGGCATCATTGTGTTCACCGAAGGCATGCTGCTGTCGCGGGCCGAAGTGGGCAACACCAACGTCAACCCGATCGCCGCCTTCGACAACTACCGGGCCTACGACCCGTGCGCCGAGGACCAGGTCATCGAAACCTGCTCCGACGATCTGGTTGTCCCCAGCTCTGGCGACTTCCGCCTCGGCGATCCCGTGCGTCCCTGCAACGATGTGACGCTGCTGTTCAACGCCCCCATCGACCCCGACTGCGTCCCGACGCAGGGGATCTTCTTCGGCAACATGGCCATTGAGGTGGCGCCCGCGAACACCGGCACCTTCATGCCGGTCAACGCCAAATATCCGATCGCCATGAACCGGCAGCGCCAGGCGCTCACGTCCATGCTGACGGTCGCGTCGCGGACCTTCGCCGACCGGGACGCCCTGCGCACCCTCAACGATCCCGGCAGCCCCCTGCTGCTGCGGGGACCGGCGCAGTACGGCATCTACGACCGGTACATCTCGGTCGGCGATGTCAGCGAGGACCGGCCGGTGACCGATCACCGCATCCAGCCCCGCACGGTGACCCTGCCGCACCTGGAGGTGGCCCGCCCGTCCGGTCCCACGCAGGGTATCTGCGGAGCCCAGGTCGACGACCTGTGTGACATCTACCCCACCTGGAACGCGGTGGCTGCCGCCGGGCTGACGTGGGCGGATCTGCTGCGCGGCAAGGCGTCCAACGACACCCCGATCCCGGACACGGTGGAGCGCACCTGGAACGACGTGAACGCCACCTCCGCCAACTGGACTGCTGTCAACGCGGGTAACACCGACTGGGACGACCTGTTGGACGGTGCCTGATGCTTGCGGGCGGGCTCGACGCAACATACCGGCAGGCGCTGGCCACACCGCACAGCCGGTACTTCCTGGTGGAGGTACTCGACGGGGCGGGGAACGTGCTGCCGATCCCGGCGGACCGGACATCGGATGAGGGCGGCCTGATCTTCATCGGCGGCAGTGTCTCCGCGACGCTGGGCAACCGGACGACACGGCAGCTGGACCTGACCCTGGACGAGACCCTCTACCCGGTTGGCCCAGGGTTCATCCTGGCGCCCTACGGCAACCGGATCAGGGTGTGGGCGGGTATCCAGTTCGCCGAGGGCACTGTGTACCGCTGGGTGATCTTCACCGGACGGCTTCAGGACGACGTGAACTCCATCAACGGCGAGGTGACCGTCGGCGCGGCGGACCGGGCCAACGAGGTGGTGGAGGCCATGTTCGTGCGCCCGGAGAACTCGACTGTCGGCAACACCGTGTCGGCAGAGTTCCAGCGGCTGGTGTCCGACGGGGTTCCCGATGCGGTGTTCGGGCCCTCCGATCCGGTGGGGCTGACTGTTCCGCAGCTGTCGTGGGAGTCCGACCGGGCGGGCGCCTTGGATGAGATGGCCACTGCGGCGGGCACCTACTGGTATGCGCTTGCCGACGGCAGCTTCGTGCTGCGCCGCTACGCGTTCGGCACTGCCGCCCCGTCCGTGCTGACTCTGCACGACGGACCCGGCGGCACGGTGGGTGCTGCCCCGTCCCGGGGGCGCCAGACCATCTTCAACTCGGTGACGGTCACCGGTGAGCGGGTCGACGGCAGCGCTCCGGTGTGGGCGCTGGCGCAGGACCTGAACCCAGCGAGCCCCACCTATGTGCGGGGCAACTTCGGCCTGCGGCACACCACATTGAATCTGCAAACACCGCAGACCCAGGGGTCTGCGCAGTCGGCTGCCAATGACTTCCTGCGGACCTCGATCGCTTTAACGGAAGCCTGGACGTGGGGGCAGCCGATGGACGCTGCGCTGGAGCTGGGGGACGTTGTCACCTTGAATGCCAGGGGGGAATCGGGCATTATTCAAGTTGTGTCCGCTTTTGTCATATCCCTGGAGGCTGCTGGCGCCATGAGTGTCACCGGTCGCGCCCAGGTTCCCGGACTGCTGGACGCATCATGACGCTGCCCGAGGCGATCCAGGATGTGCTGCCTCCCGACGACCGGATGCGGGTCGGGATCATCGACAGTGTCGCCCCCGTAACTGTGAACGTGCAGGGCACGTCGCTGCCCGGTCACGCGGTCGGCTCGTACACCCCGGTCGTCGGGGACAACGTGGCGGTGCTGCGCCAGGACCAGACCTGGCTGATCCTCGGCAAGACGTCGTCGGCGGACAATACGGCGACCGGCCCGGTGTTCCAGTCCGGATCGGTGATCGTTGTGGTGGTCGCCGCCACTTCGGCAACCGCAGTGGTTACGTTCGCCCGGCCGTTCACCCGGCTCCCGGCCATTGCCACCAACATCAACTCCGGGTCCGGGTCTGTCGCCGGATGGGGTTCACGGGCTATCGGTG